>OGJG01000334.1_pt1 | contig 34774 bp, 23 predicted proteins | sample 1572011 | NCBI WGS metagenome assembly OGJG01 (sample SAMEA2582115, study PRJEB24529) | metagenome | biome: Human gut stool | place: China | collected 2011
GATGAATGAAAGATAAATAGAAAAGGCTGCATTATAAGTAAATGCAGCCTATAGGGGCAGACGCCTTACATGAAAAGTTTAGTTAGATGTTTTGAAAATGCAATAAGCCAGTCAATATCTTGGACAGTATTTGTAATATATTGTTTCCCTTGTTCTGTTCCTCTTTTACTTTCAAGAGTGAATTTCTCTTTCGATCCGGTGAAGTTAGAATTATTGTGAAATTCTCGAATTCGTCGCTTTCCTCCGGTACGATTAATAATCTGAAGAGTAATTAGTCCAGCTTGTTCATATATGTGTAAGTAACCGAATTGATTGTCAATTAAAAACTCTGAATTTGAAAGTTTTTTTATAATTTGAGATGGAAATAATTCTGTGAATTTGTTTATGACTGAATTATTTGTTTTGGTAGAGGGCGTTACGGAGGTATATTTTTCGGTCCGTTGAATAGAAGTATTATAGTCTTTTAAGATTTTTCTAAAAATTTTTTTATCAAATTTCTCTTCTTTTCCAAGCCAGGAAGAGAGTAAAGGCCAGACAGTAGCAGCAATAGCCTTCGTTCTGGCCTCAATAAGGTTACAATCCCATTGAGTGACGCTAAGTAGACTCTCGACAAGAAAAGTATTGGCTTCGTCAAAGTCTTCATTTAAGTCAGCGAGTTGCTTCTTAATTGCATTTTTATCTTTTTTTGTTAACCTAGTGTCACTAGTATTGATTGAGTCGGCCTGTTTCCATATCGCTTCAAAGTTAACTTCGCTTCTCGCTGATAGCATTGAATATAAGAGCTTTTTGTATTCCCAGTCATTATTTGATGCGTATTGATTCAGTTTTTTAGGAAGTAATGTTGTATTGCCAAGTTCATTTAAGATGCGTTTAGCGCTTTGGCCGTCTTGTTGTATGCCGATGTGCCATTTGTCACATTTAATAGGGACGATATGTTCCAGTTCTAGCTCGGACAGTTTAGACCAATATTCTCCTGTTAAAAAATTGGTCACGGGTCTCATTATGTAATTTCTGAGCCCAAGCTTGTTACGTTTGTTGTTTTCTGAACAGTGCCAATATAAGATAAGAATGAATCGATTAATTGCTTTTCGTTTATCTGCAATTTTGGAATCTGGTAGCTTTGTAGTCCAAGTATCCAAAGAGAACGAATTATTGAAGGCTTCGTACCCTGTGACAAAGCTACTCATAATTGATTCGGCTGTGATCCTAAAATTTGGATCGATTTGTTTTTGATTTTCGTATTGAGCAAAATAAGATAGATTGCTGAGTTCTTGTTTGTGATTTTTGATTTTAACGTCAGAGGGCCGGCTCATCGTTCGTCGTTGAGTTTCGGCATACTGCGTCGAGCCTGTTTCACCGGATAGCCACAAAGCAGTAAATGCGGCGATTGCTTTAATAGATTTTGTTAACTCTAAAAAGTTTTCAGAGGTGGGATTTTTAAAATATTGAATATAGTATCGTCCAGCTAAACCAACAGACACACTCTGGTTGGCCGAGGTTAAAAAGGCAAGACAGAAGTTGATTGTGTTTAAATCTTTCTTCTGAGCGTCTGTGAATTCTTCCTTATTGTCAGGAATTGGTAGAAGCTTATCTTGTATTAGCCAGTCTCCAGTAAATCTTTTCTTAATATCTGAATTTGAACTTGGGCTGCCATAGCACAAAGCCCACCAGTATGCCACGACTAACAATAGTGAGGTAAATTCATGGACTTTTTGCCATGTATACTCGCGATTATATTTTGAAATTTTTTTTTTGGTTAAACTCTTACCAATAAATAAGTCAAAAGCTTTCTTTAACTCCCAGCGTTGCACGGAGAATCTCTTACCGACTTTACGACCAAAACAAATAAGAGCAAACCAAATAATTACTTGAGAGACACCAGTGCGATTTTTTGCAATGCTAAATATATCTTGAATTTTTTTGATGATTTCTTCGATATTATTGTCTCTTAATATCCCAAATGAATGCTTTCTTTCAAGGAGGATGTCTTTGTTTTTTTGGTCGGAAGAAATGGCGTAAATGGTTTGATAAATTTCGGGTATAAATGTTTCAATTGAATCAAGAGGTTGACCTGCAGTATTTAGTGTTTCAAAAATGTCGAAGGCAGTATTTCTTGTGCCAGATATGACTGCAATATTAACTCTTGTTGTGAGATATTCGAGATATGAAATTATTCGAATGATTGAATTCAGAAGTATTGGAATATTTGAGTTTTTAATTTTTTCTGACTTAGAATTGTTGATTATTTTCAGTAGGTCGTTCCAATTTTCTTGGAAATTCCTCAGTTCGTCTTGTGAGCAAAAATTATAATTTATAGTGTCTGATAATGGAAGAGGGTCGAACATGCTTTCCTCTGGAATTTTAGAGTTAAAGGGGTATTTATCAGTATCCCTTTGGATCATTCCATTTCCAAGTTCGACAAGAAACTTATAAGCACATTCGTAATTGGTTAAATAGGTTTCATTGGGCGAGGATTCTGACTTTAAAAAATCTTTGCCACGCTTAACCAAGCTAATAGTTGTTTTGTAAAAATTTTCAGTGCTCAGATCATTTTTCGAGATTGATGTTAAGTATCTATACGAGGCTAGTGCATAGTAGGTAAAGAAACGGGCTGATGGTGAGCCGTAAATTGTGCTGATGGAATTAGTTTCTATTGAGTCTAGCTCAATTTTTTTAGGTTTCCCTATTGCGGGAACAGCATCTTCACGTTCACGATATACACGAGGAGCTGAGTCGGTATCAAAGCCCGGTTTACCTGAAAACATTAATACTCTGGTTTGAATATATCCAGGAAGTGACTTGCAAATTGCTCTTGTTAGTTTTTCTTTAAAATCTTTTTTTAAACTTTCATCTTGATCGATTTCAAGAAGATTGTGAGCTTCATCAAAAATGCATGCGCCGAGTTCTAGTAGACGATAGAGTCCAGCAGCAACAATTAAACAAATTGTTGTAATTCGTTGTTGTCCATCAACTACGTCATATACTAGACGGGGGCTTGTGTTGTCTTCTTCTGAATTTTCACGCTCGACTAGCATAAACGATCCGATGAACTTCTCATATGCGTCATCAGAATTGTTATAAGCATTGGCAAAATAATCGTAAACGTCACCAAGAAGTTGTAGGGCTTGTTGCGTTTCCCATGTGTATTGTCTTTGATACCTTGGAATGCAATAAAATGGATTGCTTGACCCTTGGGTTAGTCCTGATTTCATAAGCTGGCTGAAGGTCTTGCCGCTGACTTGAAAATTTTCTGAATTGGTCATATTTTTTAGTTGTTTAAGTTAGTTTTTTTTTGCTTTCGATATAAAGATGAAATTCAATAATAATTGACATATGTTTAACTATATTTTTTGGAGTGGAACTCAGTTAGAAGTTCGGCGTGTAAAACATGTGCAAAAAATCATGAATCTCATCAAATATCAATCCAAGAAATATTTATTAACTTTCGAAGTTTTTACAGAATTTAGCAGAAAGAATTGTAGCTGGATTTTGACCGAAGTAAAGAACACAAATGTCTGCATGGTTTGCATTCTTTTCTGATTGTTTAGAAGTGACTGCTCTATGATTATTTTTTAGTTTAACCCTGTCGTCAGAAGTTTCATAAGTGATTTTTACATAGGAATGGTTCACTGCACCGAACCAACCATCGAAACCATCAACAGACCGTTGCGTTCCGAGATGCCGCCCGGCAGGAGTCAGAGTTTAAATTCGGTCAGAACAGATCCGTATTTTTTTGATGCACCTTGCCGGGTAGGAGCTTCTATTCTAAATTCTCTAACATGCAGCATCTCAGTTTCAAAAGCCACATCACCACAACTCTACGCAATCTCAGGATTGTGTGTTCCCGTTAATGTATGAAAACCGCTCAAGAATCGTTCGCCGTCTTTCAACATTCGCTTGTAGAGGTCCTCTCCCGCAGTTTTTTTCTGGGCAAGCCGCCCGTCGATATCCCTCCGTACCAACGCCCGTATCGCTGGTCAATCTGCGAAGTTCGAAAGCTCCTCGAAGACCACGATAGCTTCCGCTACAACCCCGAGACAAAGTCCTACGACGAAAGCGCACAGTACTACTATGGCACGATCTGCTTTCACGCTCACGACGGCAAGCTCGAACTCATTGACGGCCAGCAGCGCTTGACGAGCTTTCTGATTCTCATCAAGGCGCTTCTGGACGTCACAGACGGCATCAACGAAGTCAAACACTTGCGCGGCGAATTGATCCAAACGATCAAAACGTTATCGAGCGACCAAGACTGGCATGAGAACCAATGGCAACCTCAGTACGAGTACCGCCAGCCACAGACGCAAGAGCATATTGCCGCCATTTACCGTGAGCAGTTGGCCGATTACCTGCGCGTCAGAAAGCTTATTCATGAGGCGACGCAACTCGCCGAAGGGGAGCAAGACTCAAACCGTGAAGGCCAATCCGACGTTCCGGACTACGTGATTCAGTTTTTCACCGACGAGTTCAATCGCTTGAAGTATGCGCTTACAAACGGCGTCTTTGCCGTGCGCATCATCGAAAGTCGTTACGAAGCCGAGCTCTTTTTCCAATGCGAAAACAACCGCGGCAAGGAAATGGAACTCATTGACATGCTCAAGGCCTATCACTTGCGCATTGCGCTCTCGGTCGAAAATTCTGAAGCAAAACGCAAAGAGACGCTCACAGAAATTAAGGGAATTTGGGAAAAGCTGACAGGTGACGACGCGCGCTACTTGCGCTTCAGAACGACCGTCATCTCTTTGCTGTTGATTCGCTGGGGTGTGGCCTATTGGATGCATTGGGACACATCCAACGTTGAAAAGCTCAAGGGCATTCACTGCACTTATCGGGGCAATCTCGTTGTCGACGAGAAGCTCGCGCAGACAGGCAAAGGGACCGAAGCAGGGACCAAGTTTCTTCCCGATCTGATGTCGCCCATCGCACCCGGGCTGCCGTTTTTCAGGACACTTGAATACTATCAGCGCATCGTGGAGGCGCTCTACAGCACGGTGCGTCTTAGCAAGGGCCCCGAAGCCAAGACGGATGAAAATGTCGGCGCGAACGTGTGCAACATGTTCCACGACATGGTGCTGGCCCACAAACCGTTTTTCGACAATAGTCACGAAATTGCCGTTCAGGCTGCAGTCTGCTGGCTCGATCGCTTTGCGAGCGTTGCTCCGGACCTGACGCAATCGTTTGAAAGCGATGTCGACCGCTTGCGCGAGGTCTACAACAAGGACATGGATTTTCTTGTTTATGTCCAGTGTTACATACGGCTGTTCAAGCGCCTGCGTGTTCCATTGAAGCGCAACGATAAGGAACAAATTCTTCTGTTCGGACAGCTTCAGGGCGCTCGGCAGATTGCCTTTTTCAAGTTGGACCAGCCCACCGAAAATCTCATCACGATTCCGTACCGCACCAACAGTCCGGCCGAGTGCCGTCGTGAGCTTGAACGGCTTACGCACCCTGATGAAGTCACGTGGGCCATGGTCGGCGACAGACGACAGCTATACCGCGAATACGTTGATGAGGAAACGCGTGTTGAGACAATCGCGTTCAAGGAGCAGGCACAATGAGTACGTCCTTTGATGCAGATTTGTTCACGGTGGGCGAGCTGCAAGCCGATAAGAAGGTTCTGGTTGTGCCGGCCTATCAGCGTCCGTTTTGTTGGACGGACAAGCAAATTGAGGTTCTTGTTCAGGATCTCATCACGCACTTTGCTCGGTACAGTAAAGACAAGACTTGCCGCTATTCTCTGGGTACGGTCGTTTGCCATCAGCGAGAGGCTCTCGAGGTTTTGGACGGCCAGCAGCGCCTGACGAGCATTGACATCATTTTGGCCATCCTCGATCAACGAAAGGCGCATGCTGATGATTCGGAATATACGGTGAGAGAGGACGACTTCGGATGGAGGCCTTCGGTTATTCGCCAGTACGAAAATCTGACGCAGGACATCCGCCCCAAAATCAGTCAGGCGATACTCTCGTCCGTTTGCCTTAAGATCAACGGCGCCGCAAAAGACGGTTTGATTTTTTCGGACGAAGAGGGGTTAACGCCGTTTGAAAAATTTGCCGACTGCATTCGCAAGAGCGTTTGCGTTTTGCGTGTGATTCTGCCCATCGACGACGCCAACCCTTATGAAGGTCCTGCCATGTTTGAGATTGTCAACATGCGCGGACAGGCATTGCGCTCCATTGACATCGCCAAGGCTACGCTTGTGGAATGTCTCAAGGATGCGAACGACGCCGAGCGCATCGCCTTTGACCGCCTTTGGAGCGGCATTGCCGCCTTGCTACGTTCCGATCCGCAGCTCAGTGTCAAAGACATCGTTAAGAGCGTGAGTGACGTACTCGGGGAAAGTTCTAAAGCTTCCCGGGTCGATCGACAGGAAGGTGGCACGAAATTTTTCGAGATCGTCGGAAACGCCTTCAGCACGAAAACGAAGTCGCAAGAGCAAAGCAAAACAGACGCGGAAACCGCCGAAAGTTCTGTGGAACGGCGTTTTGTCGTTGACTTCGAAAATCTCTTTGTGATTGCCAATGAGGTTTTCCGCTCGGTCAAAGGCGCAGACGATGAAAAGTTCGAGACGCTCAATATTCGTCCGAGACCGGGCGAGTCTGACTACCGCGGCCTGCACGATCGCATCGTTGTCGGTAAAGACGTCAAGAACGAAAACGCCAAGCTTGACGATCAGGAACGACGCAAAGACGTCTGGAGCTTCATGTCGATTCTGTGGATTGCAGCGATGGTTGCGCGGCAAGCAGACCGTCTTCTGGTCGCCGAGAACAAAGCCAAGACGCCGTTTGCTTTATTGCTCGACACCTTCTATGCCGCTAACGGCTACCAGTACTCCGGACAGTATTGGCTTCTGTCGCTGGTTCACACCGCCGTTCAGGATCTTTGTCCGGTCAATTGCCTCCCTAAGAGCGTGCAAGCTTTGCTTTCAGGAGTCTCATCGGCGCAGGAGTTGGCCGACAAAGTGGAAAAAAGCTTCGGCAAGGGCAATGGTTTTAAACACGGCTATTTGCGTCTGATTCTCTGGGGACTGGAACGTTTTTTGAATCCGAACGCTGCGGGCAAGATGACGGCAAACGTACTGAAACTCGGAGCCGATGAAGACGAGGTCAAGTTGATTGCGGCCGTAGGGAAAGCTTTTGAGTCTGTCGGACAGTGTGACAAGCAGGACGAAAAATTTGCCGCTTGGCGGTATACCGAAAACGGCGTGCGTTGGAAGCTTTTTTTCACCGACTGGCTGCTGTGGGTGGATTCAAAGCAAAAGGGGACGAGCTTTTCTTATTTGGCCCAAATGCTCGATCATCCTCAACACGTCGAGCTCATCCGGGATCTGAATGTAGAAAAGTCGTCAGACGATCCGCTGAAGAATTTCCGCAAACAGTTCGCGAGCAAAGCCGAGACAATGCGGATTGTTTCGCGCTCTCAGATCGAGCATTGGATTGCTCAGGAAACTCCGAGCATCCAAGACAGAACGGTACTGCACCATTTTGCCAATCTGGCACTGATCAACGCCTCGGAAAACGTGGAAAACAGCAATAAGACGACGGATCAGAAAGCGACACAACTTTACGACAATCCGTCAGCAAAGCTGCTTTGGCTGGCTTCGTATGCACGAGCGACAGCGAATCAGCAGGCGCTGCTTGCCAAGCGCTTGTGTACGGTGGAAACGGACCGTTTTTGGGCTGACTACATCGCATCGTTTGCCAAGCACGACTGGCTGGGCTCGTAGCCGGAGTATTTTTGTGCAGGCGGAAAATGAAAAAAGCTCGGCCCTCCATTGGTAGAGAGGACCGAGCAAAAGCCGTAAGGCCTTCAAAGGAAGGCGCATTATAACCGAAAGGTTAAATCTGTCAAATGGGGTTGAAAAAATTTATGAATCGCCTTGGCAGATACCGCTCCATAACCGCGACAAGCGCAAACCAATCGGCGACCTGACCTACGAACATGCTCCAAAACGAACAGTGAGCATTGCGGTCATCACGTACGCGTCAGTCGATGACGCAACCACCTTTACGATGGGCAACAAGTACCAGCACAGAAAGGTGGTTGTATGTCAGTTATTCATTTCACAACTCGTGAAGAGGAAGTGTTTCCTTACTGGACCAAAGTGCCGGAAATCGGTCTTCGTCGCATCATGGCTCTGATTGCGTTGGCTTCAAAGACGGGCCTAACGGGAAGCAGAACTCCGGTTGTGCGGGACAGGAACGGTCGGGTGATTGACGGCCTCGTGGTGGATTCGTCAGATGCAAAAGAACTTGTCGAGCGATTGACGAAGCACGATTTTTCCAAGGATTGGAGTTTTCAGATTTCAATCGGCAGGAAAAAATGCACCATCAGCTCAAAACAGATTTATTCGTCTGAACGATGGTTGGGTGCTGTGCCGCGCAATGCTGAAATTGATGCTGCTCTCCAAAATATTCAAAACAAAAAGAACAGAGAGTTACTGGAGAAATATGGCGAATTCTGCACGGATTATTCGTTGATGGTGGATCTTAAGTTCGACGATAAGTCTTTCAACAATTTTCTCGGAGCGTTCCTTGATCTCTTGACTTCGGACGAGACAAATATTCAAATGGCTGTCACCAAGGAATTCTGCGATATTGATTTAATCAGAAAAGTTGAGGATGCAGTCAAAATTGTCACCAAAACGGAAGATCAGTCTCAAAAAAGTTAACTGGTGATGAGAAATTTTCTGCAATAGGGCAGCGATTGGTGATGAGTGCACATTGTGGCAGGGAAACAAAACCTTGAATTTTTTGTCAGATGCGAAGTGAACTGGACGGGATATTTAAATGTCGAGTTTAATTACTTGGATCATAACTTTTTGTGTTTTTGGATGGAAGGGGATTGCGATAATCATGGTAATTGCAGTCCTGAGCTTTATTCCTCTGATGTTAGGTGGTAAGTATGTCTCAGAGGAATGTATAGGGTGTCTAACGTACTTCATTCTGATTGTTGACACAATAATTGGACTTCTGATTTTTAACTGGTTGGAGTGAGTTTTATTCAAAAAGCTAGAACTCAAATGGCAGAATATAGGACGTCATCCCAAAAAAATATTTATTTTTGAGATAAAAGCAAGTGACGGGTGAGGGTGTTTTAAAGGGTTTATCGAGGTCTGATATTTAGATGATAAATTTCTTATTTGACATCCTTTGTTGGATTATTCTATGGGTTATTGTGATGGTGATACCAATGTCACTTATATCTTTTTGACTTTTACCACTGACACTGTGTGACGATGATGACTCTACTGAAAATGTCATATTATTGCTGTGGCTCTCGACGTTCTGTGCTCTGTTTGCAATTCCTATTTGGACCTGGCTAACTTAATCGAAGTTTGAAAAAAAGAAAATGACAAGCTCATAGAGCGTCATTTCAAAAATATACGTTACCAAAGCCGGAGGCGAATTTGCGAAGTCCGTCACTAGCCTTCGGCAACAAACGCGCAGTCGGCTTGGTCTTGCACAAAACTATCGTCTTTCGTTGTCCGGTTGGCGAATTCACAGCTTTTCGGAATCCAGTTCAAGCGGTCATTTTCCTACGTGAAAGGAACCGGGAGCCTTTGATCCAGCCCAACCATCAATGGACGGGCATGCCGACGATCCGCCCGGTTGCGGGTGTGGGCAGATTATTGTCCTGGTCCTTTTTTTCACGAAGATAGGCTTCAAGAACGTCGACTTCGAGAGGGCCGGTTTCCAATATCTTGGCGTGTTGTCCGAGCATCGAGAAATGGTCGCCCCCACCGAGAAGGTAGGCGATCGTAACGATGCGATAGACATTCTCAGGCAGAATCGGCGCCCAGATTCCTTCTTTCGTGCGTATTTCAGCTGACATGATGCGTTTGCCCACAGGGGCCGAGGGATTGATTCGATAGCGAAGCCCCGCAGTCTGCAAGAGTCTCGGGCCGATCATGTCGGGCTCCGAGAGGCCGTGTTCGAGCGCTTCCCGGAGTACTGCTCCCGAGACGTCGGCCACCTGAATACGGTTCCCGAAGGGGTGAATGTCGAGCAGATCGGCGTGGGTGACGGGACCGATCGGCATAGCTGCTCGTACGGCACCGCCGTTTAAAATCGCCGCGACTGCACCTCGAGAGCGGCCCCAGGCGAGAAACGCATCGGCTGTCACCATTCCCGAGAGGCAGTCGCCTTCACGACAGGGATCGAGCCCGTCGGGAAGCGTTGACGTGTTGACGCCCACGAAACGCTCCTGATCGGCGCGAATGGCCTCAATCGACTGGACAACGAATTCGTGCATCGCTTCGTCGCGACGAAGGCTCGGTACGAGTTCTTCGAGATCTCCCCGGAACTGCACGATGCGGCCCGCGTCGTCAAAAGAAACCGTGAGCCGTCCGAGATAGCGTGTCGAGCGCCCCGCCTGTACCACGAGCGTCTTCGAGCCGTCGTCATGCGCGATGACCGTCGGGTAAGGACCTTCCGAATGCGGATGAACACCGAGAACGCTGTGGGTGTGGCCTCCGACGATCACGTCGATAGCAGGCACAGCGCGGGCAAGCGCCTGATCGGCTTCGTAGCCCACATGCGTCACCGCGATGATGTGCGTGACGCCCGCTTTTTCCAGTTCCGCCGCGGCACGCTCAAGCGCCTTGGTACGGTTGGCAAAATCCGTGTTGGGGCAGGCTTCGGAAATATCCTTTCCTTCGTCGTTGGCCAGACCGATGATGCCGACTTTGACGCCGCTGAGGTCTTTCACGACGGTTGACGGAAGCGGGACTGTCGAGAGAGGGCAGGCGGGATTCTTTTTAAGATTCGCGGCGAGAACCGGGAAGGGCAGGCCCTTTACGTATTGAGCAAGCGTTTCGCATCCCAAGTCGAATTCGTGGTTGCCGAGTGTCACCGCGTCCCAGGGCATTTGGCGCATAGCTGCCCTTGCCCAAGGCATGCCGCCCGTTCTGAAAAAGTGAGTCCCCTGCCAAAAGTCGCCGGCATCGAGCGCCAGCACGCCTTTGCCTTGGACCTTCGCCTTTGCTTTCTCGTCGGCTACAAATGCCGTAACGCGTGCAAGACCGCCCACTGCGTTGGTGTCGTCGTAGACAGGGCCGCGGTCATTGACGCCGGCTGCGGCCGAATGTACGTCGTTGACGTGCAGGATCGTCAGGTCCCAGGCAAAGGAGTTGAGGGAGGCTAAGGATCCGACGAGCGTACATGCGACGGCAAAGAAAGTGCGTCGAAGTGAATGAATGGGAGCGCAGGCGAGCGACATGGCGTTTCCGAAACTAGGTGCGAGGATTCTACTGCCGGAGACATCAAGCTGCCTTTGCAGGGCTGACGAAAGGAGGATGGAGTTGAGCCGTCGTGAGCTCTTTCTTCTGATTTCAAATCGTTAAGTACGCCGATAACAGCAGACTTCATACCGAAAAGGAATTTCTCAGGGATCAGGACTACGCCGTTTATGTTGAAGGTTTGATCTGACGGAGCAAAGCGCTCTTGCCGAGCAAAGAGTTCTTTGAAGGAGGTCTCCGTCGAGTCCTCGCAGACTACCTGTAAGTCATCGTTCGTGAACTGCTTTTGATAGTTGTTTTGTACGCCCGAAACACCTTTAAGGAACGCTCTTCGTGACGAAGAGATCGTGCATGAAGTGTTTCAGACTGTCAGGCACAGAGGATTTTGCGGAGAAAGCGTCAGGGCAAAAAGGTAGAGAACTTTCCGATTGACACATCCAAAAATAGAAATTACCCTTGCACGTCACAGACATTTTGAACATGCCTTGAGCCGCTATTTCTGTCAGTCAATTCAAGCTATTTATGAGCATTATCTACGACATCAAGGCATGGGAAATTTTTCGAGCCGTGTCAAAGACCGGTTCGTTGTCCATAGCGGCCTCTCACTGTGATGTTACGGTTTCAACAGCTTCACGCAAACTGACTCTTCTTGAAGAAGCTTTCGGAGAGCGATTGTTTGTACGCGAAAGCAGACCAATTGTTCTCACGTCCACCGCAGTAAAACTACTTGGCTATGTGGATGATTTGCTACGTGCAAGCCAGCGACTGCAATCATTCATGCGCGAGAACGACACAGACGATACGGGCACCATTCGCTTTATGCTGCCTTCGACGATCGGGGAATTTTCGGCTGCCTTGCTGTCTGAGTATGCGCGCTTTGCCCCGAACGTGCGTTTTGAATTGCAGATACCGATTGACATTGAAGCCTTTCGAAACGGCGGTGCCGATGTGCTTCTGTTAACTGGAGAACCGAACAATTCAGCGGGACTGATCAAAATCCCGAGAGGCACAATGTATTTTCTTGGATTGGCTTCGCCGTCCTGGGTAGAACGTTACGGTTTCGTTGAATCGCCTGACCAGTTGCCTGACTGTTCAATCATGACGTTACCTTGGCATCCGTCAGGCATCACGACGGAACTGACGCGAGCCGGAGAGACGGTTCCCATACCAAAGGAACGGTTGACGGTATGTACGAATGCACGCGCTATAAAGAGCGCTGCTCTCGACGGCTATACGCTGGCACTTGACCTGCCGTTTTTCTACTGTGTTGAGGAAATTCTCCAAGGTCGGTTAGTGCCGGTTTTAAACGGTTGGCACCGTCAGTCACAACCGAACTATGTCGTTTGTTCCGCACAAAGCTGGAAACTGTCGCGTTGCCGAAAGTTTGCCCATTGGATCGCGCATCGGTTGGAGGATCAATTTGCTGCGTGTGGCGAGAGGTTGCGAAAGGCCGGGGTGTTTCTTGAGTAGGAGCCGGAGATCGCTGGAAAAGAAAGACGTCCGAACCGAAAAGAATTCGGACGCCTGTCAGATCGAGACGTTAGTTGATTACTTCATTGCTTCTTGACCGGCGCGCTTGCCGAAGACCATCGCATCGGCAATGCCGTTGCCACCGACTCGGTTGTCGCCGTGAACGCCGCCGGTGACTTCACCCGCAGCATAGAGGCCGGGAATGATTTTCCCGTTGGCGTCAAGAACCTGCGTTTTCACATTGATGCGAATGCCGCCCATGGTGTGATGTACGGCCGGGACAAGCATTGTGGCGAAGTAGGGACCTTCGGTAAAGGGAGCGTCACTTGCCATACTCTTGGTAAAGCCGAAACGATCCTTTTTGACCTTGCCGGTGACGACTTCGTTGTACATATCGATGGAGGCCTTGAGCTTATCGGCCTTCATGCCCGTTACTTTGGCCAGACCCTCGATGGTGTCGGCTTTATAGGCTTTCCCAAGCTGCAGTAACTCGCCGATAGCCATGCCGCCGATGACGGTGTCTTTGTTCGGCAGGCGCATCTTGTTCATCACGACCCAGTATTTGCTTTGAGGCTGAGCAAAGATGGCCTTGCAAAGTTCGTCGCGTGGGGCGTCTTCATTGACAAAGCGTGCACCGTCAACATTGACGAAGATGCGGTTGCGACCGGATGGCCAGGAAGACATGATGCCCGTACCAGGAGTTCCACCCGGGTGAAGCTGAATGTAATCCAGATCGATCAGGTCGGCACCGACATCCTTGGCAAGTTTCAAACCGTCGCCCTGAGATGCTCTGAAGGAATTGGTGCTACCGATGGAAGAATCGAGAACCTTTTCTTTCCAGGGGCCAGTGTTGAGTTTTTGGCGAAGCTCAACGTTGGAGGCAAAACCGCCCGTTGTGATGATGACGCCCTTCTGAGCTGTGAACGTCACTTTCTTGCCGTTGTGTTCGGCCTCAACGCCGATAACGCGGCCGCTCTTGTCTTCAATTAGCTTTTCGGCAGTGGTATCAGTAAAGATTTGCACTTGTTTGGGATAGGCCCGAATGAAGGTCTCAAGCCAATTTGTGTAGGCAAAGCCGCCGCCGACAGCCGCCGTACTGTGACCGCGCGGGTAAAGCCCGCCGACAATGGTATTGACCGTCGGGCTGAAATGAACGCCTTTGACTTCAAGCCAATTCATGACTGAGGGTGCTTGCTCAACAAGATAACGGGCGAGTTCCGGATTGTTTTTTTGGTGTCCGCCTCGCATCGTGTCTTCGAAATGCTTGTCGATGCTGTCTTTAATGCCCTGACGATCCTGACGTGACGGATCAACGGCGTTGTAACCGCCGCCGGAGACAGCGGAACTGCCACCCAAAAAGCCGAGTTTTTCAATGATGATGACATTGCCGCCGGCTTCAATTGCCGAGGCCGCTGCGGCAAGACCCGCACCGCCGCCGCCGATGATTACGACCTGAGATTCATATTTGTCGTTGAGTTCCTTCGCAGGGATTTCCTTGGAGAACTTTTTGAGGTCGACGCCGCTCTTCTTGAGGTTGGCAGATACGGCCGAAACAAAAGAGCTGCTTGTAATCGTTGCGCCCGTCACGGCGTCAAGATTGACGGTTTGATTTTCGAGAATTTGTTTTTTCAGGATGGCAATGGCTTTTTTGCCGGCGCCCGGCGATTCACGGTCGTCGACAAGGATGTTTTTGATGGCACCGTCCTTCATGATGACGTCAACGGTCATTGGCGCGTTGTGCCCCGAAACGGTTTCGGAATACACCTGATTACTCTCGGCAGAAGCTCCTGCAGAGAGAAACGCTACCGAGATCGCCAGAGCGATTTTAGAGAGATGTTGAAAATGCATGGTTGACACTCCGAATAATTCACACAGATGTCAGTCTATGCAATGAAATTCGACATGTTTTGCAATCTTCGATTGCCTTTTGCAATTGTGCAAAAGAAGCAAAGAAAGGCTGCAAGATGCAGTGTTAGTTTGAAATCGACCGTCTAAGCCTAGCTGTGGTTACGCCATCTCTCAAGAAGTACAAGCAGACGAAGTGAGGAAGGTGGTCATGCCAGGATCCAGTGGAAGATAGGAGCTGAGAGCTGTGCGTAATGCACTAACTGAAAAGATGTATATCGTCTAGTAGGTTGCATGACGGCGGTATTGATCTGCACACTGATGCTTTATCGGGAACATCACTATGGGTTGGACTCAAAATTTTTGAACGAAATCTCGTCTAAACTGCACCAAGCGGCTTAAGAAATCCGACGCACCGGGTGCCGTGAAAGTTTTTGAGCCGTGACAACCTAAGGAGCAAAAACATGCGCTTTTCCAAATCCATTCTGGCTCTCTCAATTGGTGCGGCTATCGCTTCGATCAGTCTTCCGTCTCAAGCCTGCTTTACGGTTATTGTCGGCAAAGATGCGTCGGCAACCGGAGAAATTCTCATTGGGCACAATGAAGACAACGATCGCCGCATTATTACCAATCAATACTGGGTTCCAGCCGCCGATCACAAGGCGGGTGAAATGATCGAGTTCGAACCGTCGGCAGCAAAGATCCCGCAGGTCAAGCACACGCTTGGCTTCTGGTGGACGCAGACGTTGGCTCCGGAAGGCTCGAGTTTCTCTGACGGCTTCATCAATGAAAAGGGTGTTGTGGTTGTCTCCAACAATTGCAACATCACGATTGAAAAGGATCAGAAAGTCAACGACGGCGGCATCGGTTACGGCATCCGTCGCATCGTTGCAGAACGCGCCAACTCTGCTCGTGAAGGCGTCGACATTGTCATCGACTTGATGAAGAAGTACGGCTACTTCCACATGGGCCGCACCTACACGATCGCCGATCGCAACGAAGCCTGGCAGATTTCGCTGCTTCGCGGTCACCGTTACCTGGCTCGTAAGGTCGGCGATAATGAAATCGCTTTTATTGCCAATGCGTTTGCGTTTGACAAGGTAGACCTCAAGGATCCCAATGTCATCGCCTCTCCCGACCTGATTGAGCACGCCATTGAAATGGGCGCTTATAAGCCTGCCAAGGCAGGGGACTACTCTGACTTCTCATTCCGCGAGGCTTACCAACCTGAGGCTCGTCGCGTCTTCCCGCGCAATAAAGAGCGCGTCTTTACGCTTCTGGAAATGGTGACGGGCAAGGAATACAAGGACACGAACGATTATCCGGCTTATCTGCCCGCACCGAAGAAATACACGGTTGAAGACGTGCAGGCATTCATGCGCGGTCATTCGAAGTTTGAAAAGCGTCAGACCGGTTGGCACCATGAAACGATGCAGGACATCTGCAACATCGGTACGTTTGACTCCGTCGTGTTCAAGCTTGCCAAGGATCCGCTGCTCACCATGGCTTGGCGTACGGCCGGACGTCCGTCCGAACAGCTTTATACACCGGCTTTCCCGCTTGCCGGTCCCGCTATGGCTCAGACGTATATGACGCCTGAAGTCGGTACTCGAGCCCAATTCCATGCAACGCCTGAACAAGTCAGTTGGTCGGCTGATCGTCCGATTTATACGTTCCTTGCCCAGCAGTTCTTCCTTGACTGGATGGCACCGGCACGCAACGAGTTCATGAAGATTCGCAATACGGCAGAAAAGGAAAAGACGCAAGCCGCCATGATTGCGCAAGCTAACGCCGCAAAACTTGCCAAGGTAGATCGTGAAAAGGCTCGCGAGTATCTGCACACTTGGAACGTCGGTGCATTCAATCAATCACTCGGTGAAGCTGCTGCTCTGGTTCAAAAGCTCAATACGCACGTGATCGCAATCACCAAGCCGACGCTTTCGCAGGCTGACAAGGGTACAGTAGATGTAGTTCTGTACTCGGCAAAGGGCTTTGATGCCACGAAGCTCGACCAAAAGGCGACCTTCTTCGGTTCTCCTTATCCGGACGGTAGCATCGAGCTCAACAAGGAAATGGCCAAGCCTGCCAAGGTTGTTTTCAAAGACGTTGATGCTGATGGTCTTAAAGATGCCGTGATCACGTTCCCGGTGAAGGGTGCTGCTGCGTTCTCGTTTGCCGGCGTTGACTCCGAGCTCTATCTCTTCACCAAGGTTGACGGAAAACCGATCGCCGCCTTTGATACGGTGAAGTTCACGAAATAACTTTGTTCTGGGCTATGGACGATTCGCTTGCAAGAACCGTCTCAAGGCCGGATAAAGTCAACAAGACAAACCCGACGGTTGTTGCAGCTGTCGGGTTTAGTTTGCATGCACAGGCGTACTTTGAACTGGTGCAGACGGTATGGCTTTCTCAGCCAAATCGGTAGTTGATCTGGTGGAGAGAGTTAGTTGATGCAAGAAACTCAAGCATTCTTTGATTAACTTGCACCAACCAACATCACTCACTACAAAATCCACCGCTTCGGATTCCCCATCCCTGCAGCCTTCAAGTTCGACTCGACAGCCAAACGTTCGACAAAATCCTCGGTCCCCGAGAGTTTCCTGAACGTCGCTTGACGGCCCACGGCCGCAAAGTCTCCGGGCGTCAGATTTCCGAAATCGGCCACACGGTCAAGCGCTTCGACGCCATCAGTCAAACCAAGCTTGCCCGCATAAGCCTTGGCCATCGCCACGGCCTGTTCGGGGCGCAGGTAATCAAACTTCGTCTTCAGATCAAAACGCCGCAGGCAAGCCGGATCCAGGTCGTCCTTCAGATTCGTGGTTGCGATGAAGTAACCGCCGTAGCGCTCCATCTGAGCAAGCATTTCGTTGACGGCCGTCACTTCCCAGCTGTACCGAGTCGCCTGGCGATCACGAAGGAACGAATCCACTTCATCGAGCAAAAGCAAAGCGCCGTCGCGCTGCGCCGTCTCAAAGGCATCCGCAATGAGTTTCTCGGTCACGCCCACGTAGCAGCTCGTGAGTTCCGCGCCGGTTTTGCGCATCAGCGGAATGCCGAGTTCCCGAGCAACGTACGCGGCATAAGCAGACTTACCCGTGCCCGGAGGCCCGTAGATGCAAAGACGCCCGCAGTGAGCAGCACGCAGCCCTTTGAGCAGATTTTCGAGATCCAGTTCAGAATTGACAAACTGAGGCTCGTAGAGCTCCGGCAGCAGCGTGTTGTTGTCAACGACGCGTCCCATGTGCTGGGCCTTGAGCATCTGGTCGGCCATCTCGATGATCTCGTCCTCAGAAGGAGATTCAGACGTTTTGCCCGTTTCGCGAACGATGTCCGAAATCGATCGAATCACGGCGCTCGACAAATTTTCCGTCAAGGCAAGCCGTTCGGTCGTGCCTTTCGAGAGTCGGTGATCAAACGCCTTGTCGATCATTTCGCGTCGGTAGGCAAGCCCCGGCGATTTCACTTCAATCACCATATTGAAGCGACGCAGCATGGCAGGATCGATGTTGCGAATCGAATTGGCGGTCCAAAGCGTGACGACCGGATTTTCTTCCAGCAGTCGGTTGATTTCTCCTTTGTTGGTGCGGCCGCTGAAAAAGAGCGTTCCCATGTCGTTGAAGATGTCTTCGGCCTCGTCGAGCACGAGCAGCTCATTGCTGTTTCGAGAAAGCACCGAGCCTGCGACCTTCCAGAACATGATGCGCGAGATTCTCTCGCCTCGGAACTCTTGCCTTTCGGCGAACTGCACTTCATAGGCGGTTAGGCCCAGTTCCTTGGCAAGGATACGTGTGAGCTCGGTCTTACCACTGCCTGCAGGGCCATAAAAAAGAATGTTGACGCCTTTTCGCTTTTGAGTAACGGCTGACTTGAGGTAAGGCAACAGTACGCGGCTCACCATCGGCACGTGCGGAAAATGCTCCAAGCTGAGAGTAGGGTGCGGTGCCGGCAGAAAAGAGTCCTTGAGCAGTTTGGACAGAGAAAGCTTGACGCTCATCGTCGAGCTCGAGAGTATGGGACCGGGACAGAGGTTATCGCAGAAGTCAGACCCCGAATCTCCGTAGTCAAGAAGGCCAATTCCAAAGAGATTTCCTTGCGGATCCAGTGCTGTCTTGACGTCCTCACGGTCAGCTGCCAAGGCTACTGCAAGCGTGTTGACCACAAGCGACAGACCTTGTTCTGTGTAATCAAGCAGGCTTCTTAAGAGATTGCTGACGGATTGATCCGATTGCGCACAAAAGACAAAAGCAAGAATGCGAACCTCCAAGTCCGAGAGCTTGAAAGTTTTCCGCAGCAGCCGAAGATTGGCAGCAAAGGGTTCGGACAAACCGGAGATTTCATCTCGATAAGTTGATTCCAAATGTCGAAGCGAACGCGTCAAACAGCGGGGTATACCGCCTTCGAGGAGCCTGCTGGCCGTCGGATGTTTGAGAAACGCACGGCAATAGACACCAACTTTGTTCGGCTGACTGGGTCTGCAGGCTTCAAGCGCAACGAGGCCTTCGGAGCCTTCGTACATGGGCCAGACCTTTTTTACAAGAAAGCGGACACGCTCATTGCCGGGCACAACGAGATGGCGCTTCAGATTGTCAAGGTCTTCGCCTGCCTTGACGTCATCAATGTGTCCCGTCTTCAAAAACTTTTCATTATTAAGAAGCAGGCCTCCCAAATGCAGATGCATGCGCAATTTCTTGCCCCAGTAGAACCGCAACAGCGGATCGTGGTCGTAGAAGTCATTAGTCGAGACATTCGCCCACAAATCGCCATGGCACAGCAAGCGCAGCACCCAGAGATTGACAATGGAGCGGCTGAGATCCGGTGTGTTGAGTGTCAGGCTCGTAGCGACCTGAGACCGTCTGCTTTTTCTCATTTTTTCTCTCGCATTGAATTTCGACGAGTTCAGGTTAAATGGTCATGCGTCAACGATCGACGCATAAAATACACTCGGTTCAGTCGAAAATTTTTTGATCGCAGTTTGTGTTCAAGATTTGTTTAACGCGACGGAAGTTGACGCAGCCTCTCTTACGATTTCAGTCAACATACAGTTGTTCGCTAGTGTTAATCACATCGAATAGTTCTGAGCAGAGAGGAGCCGGCATGGCCGTCTACGCGTCGGCGAGAGAGATCGTCGGTCCGGATCAGTTGCCGGATTTCATGTTGGTCGATGGAAAGGAGATGCGTCTGGCGAGGGAGCAGGAGGTTGCTGAGATCGAAACGAGAATCGAGGGCGAAGATGAGACTTTATACGTCAAACTGTGACGCGGAAAAATCTGATCCTTCGTGTTCATAGCTGCTTACTCTGGACGAAGCGGCCGATACTATGATTGCACTGCCGTAAATTTTTTACGGAGGAGAGAATGATGCCATCCGTCTACCTTAAAAGCGTAACAATCCGTCGCTTCAAACAATTTGAAGATGTCGTGTTTGACCTGTCAACGACCCGAGAATATTCCTTTAACCAGGAAGTGCTCACGGAAGATGGGCGTTTTGTCAAGACTGCACTTGTTTACGGCCAGAATGGCGCTGGTAAGAGCAATCTTGGATTGGCGGTGATGGACTTGACGCTTCACCTCACGGACGCTGAAAAAAATCTGGGACTCTATAGTTATTACCTTCGTGCCGATTCCGATGTTCGAAATGCAGAATTCATATATAAGTTTGTGCACGGAGATTCGGTGTATCGCTACGAATATGTTAAACAAACGCCGGAGATCTGTATTGCTGAGCGCTTTTTCGTTGACGACGACTTGGTATTCTCTATTGATCGTTCAACAAATACGCTTGAGACGCCGGGGAGTGAGAAATACGAATTTTCTACTCTCTTGATGAATGATGTTAAATTGTCCTTGTTGAAGTATATTTCGACAAATTCAAATCTTAGTGAAATCAATCCAATTGCCTGCGTGATGCGGTTCGTTCGCGGGATGTTGTTTTTTAAACGAGTCGATGACGGCAATTGCTTCATTGGCTTGAAAAATCAAAAAGATTATCTGTTCGGTTATATTATTAAAAATAATTATCTAAAAGAGTTTGAAGAAATGCTAAATAAGCTAGGCATTCAGGAAACTCTTGTAGCAAAAAACAAGCAAGATTATCAAACGGCAAAAATTTTATTTAACCATAAATACCAGAATCTTCCTTTTGAAATTGCTTCTTCGAGTGGGACGAGGGCAATTTTGCTTTTGTTCTATTGGTTGAAGCATTTTGAAGAGGCGTCTTTTGTGTTTATTGACGATTTTGATGCTTTTTATCATTCAGAATTGGCTGAACAGGTCTATAAATTGCTTAAGACGCAAACCGGATCTGATCACTTGCAATGTGTGATGACAACGCATAACACAAATTTGCTCTCGAATAAGATCGGAAGACCGGATAGTTTTTATATTGTCACACCTCAGAAGATCGCAGCGATGTCCTCATTGACGAGCAGAGAAATTCGCGAAGGAAACAATATTGAAAATCTTTATCTGGGAAAGGCTTTTGGTGTTCTCTGATGATTCTGGTTGTTACGGAAGGTGAACGTGCAGAGCCCGCACTCATTGAGGAGCTGGTGAAACTAGGGTGCTATGGACAGCATGCAGAGATTGTTTCGTATGGAACAAATATACATACTTTGATAGCGGCTCTTAAAAGTTATGTCGACTCAAATTGTTACAAAGAGGGTGATATTGATCTGGCTCTTGTGCTGAAAGAGATTGAAAGAAAATCCCAAGCAAGGCCGCGAAATCGAAATTTCGGGTGGGAACAAAAATTTTCAGATATATTAATGATTTTCGATCCGGATCCGCAGGATCCAAATTTTTGTCCTCAAGATGTCAAATGGTTAGTGCAGCATTTTTGCGGAAACACAACTGAGGGAAAAATATATATAAATTATCCGATATATTCGCCGCTTGGAACAATATTTGATCGAATGCTGGGCGCAGACGGAAGGGCTTGACGCAGCGCGCCGAACGTTTGCTCGCAGGTCTCTTACAGACGCGCATTAACTTTAGGGGGCGGATGCCAACGTTTTAGCGGATTCGCTATTCCGAAAAGGAATAACTGCACTTTGGGACAGTTGTCGGAATTACTCCGGCAGGCCAAGATGAAACCATGGAGCCGAGTACTCACAAAAACAAGAAGGTCTCGGCAGCTTCTCTGCCCCAAAACAGGAGAATCGCATGAGCAAATCCGAACAACAGAGCCGTTGCGCTCTTCCCTCCACACGTCGTCAGTTTCTTAAGATGACGTCCGCTGCGGCGGCCGTCTCATCTCTGTCCTGCTGGACACAGGCTCTTGCCAAGACCGATCTGGACGTTCTCGGTGCTAAGCCAGCCGAAACGCTCGACAAAAGCGTCAAAGTCGTCAATACCTATCACGAAATTCATTGCCACGGGCAGTGCATGTTGAAGGCCCATGTCAAAAACGGAAGACTGCTTGCGTTGACCTCGGCCGGTGACGTTCCGCGTTGCGAAGCAGCCAAGACGGACGAATCGATCGGTAAGATGCAGCGTCGCGCCTGCATGAAGGGTTATGCCGAACGTAAACGCCTGTACGCTCCCGACCGTCTGAAGTATCCGCTTCTTCAAACGATCGAACGCGGCAATCTTGCGGGCTTCAAGCGCATTTCCTGGGACGAAGCCATTGATCGAGCTTGCGAACATATCGAAAAGGCGAGAGCTCGCCAGAAGGAATTGGGCTACATCCCCATCTGGGAGGTTGGCAGCACGCCGCTTGCTTTCCTCGGCCCGTACGTTTCGTGCTGGGGCCATCACTCGGCCGGCAACGAAATGGATGCGCTTTTTAACGCACTCGGTAAGGGCGTCAACGGGCATCCGTCAGTTGACATGCTCAATTCCAAGTTCATCATCGTTTGGGGTGCCGACCCGCAAACAACGTCGCCGCATCTGCCTTTCATCATGACCAAGGCCAGAGAAAAGGGCATTCCGATCGTGGTGGTTGATCCGCGCTACACAGGCACGGTGGGCGCCATGGCAACGGGAGCCCCGGGCATTACGCCGTGGATTGCACCGCGTCCCGGGACTGACAGTGCCATTCTGGCAGCCATGGCCAATACGATCTATCGGCGCGGTCTGCACGATGAAGCGTATATCCGCAAGTATTGCTTCGGCTTTTTCCCGGGTGACACGGTTGTCAGTCATTCTCCTGCGAAAGATCCGATCACGGGCAAGCCCTGGAAGGGAACCACGTTTACGACGCCTAAGGGTCAGTCGTTTGTGGAGTATCTCGATGAACTCAATCGCGAACACGGCGGGGAAGAGGGCGTGTTGCGCTGGGCCTCTCTCCTGTCGGGTGTACAGGCCGAAACCATTGAGGCTCTGGCTGTGACTTACGCCAAGACCAAGCCCGCTTGTTTGCATTCGACATGGACTTGCGGCGGTGCGCAACGTACCGGCAACGGCATGTACCATGTATGGCTGCTCCTGTGTCTGGCGGCGATGACAGGCAACGCAACGGTTCGAGGCGGCGGCATCGGCGCTCTGGCTCCCGTTGACGGTATGGCGGTCAAGCTCGGCAAGGCGCCCGCCCTGTGCAAGGGGAAAAAGCACAGCGCATTGCTGTTTTCTCAGTACATGCAAAGCAAAGTGTTGCTGACAGGCCGCGATTCGCGTACGCCCGAACAAATTCGAGCCGACGTGCTCGGCATCAACGGTATCGATCTGGGGCCCGACGCCAAGATTGAAATTGATATGGTTTGGCGCGGCGGCGGTTCAGCCGACCCGTTTAATCAGCGCTCTTCCATCAATCCCAAGATTCTTGCCTGGAAAAAACTCGACTATGTCGTAAGCTACGAACGCTTCATGAGTACGACGGCGCGTTATTCCGATCTGGTCCTTCCGGTGGTGACGCACCTCGAAGAGAGCTTCTTTACGGGCAGTCGTGTCAAGACCGACATGAACGTGGTCAACGCCGTCGTCAATCCTATGTACGAGGCCAAGAGCGACGTTGCCATCAACGAGATGATCGCTGAGCGACTCGGCTTGGATTGGGGACGCCACGGCATGACGGACCATGATGTGATGCGCATTCAGTGGCAGGGTACGAAGTTGCCTGAAGCCTACAAGTCGGTCGATCCCGACATGAAGCTTCCCACGTTTGAGGAGATGCTTGAAAAGGCCAACCTGCAGTTGCCCGTTCCGCCCGAAAAGAGTGTGATTGCAGCGGCCAAATTCGCTCCCGGAGAATTCCCGACGGATACCGGCCGCATCAATTTCTATTCCCCCTGGCTTGCGCAGCGCGGTCGCGTTCAGGCCGGTGTGGCTCGTGCCCAGTACGTGCGCCCGGCCGACGGCTACGAAGACATTCTCGAGAAAACGCATCATGCTTCGGGTCGTCGCTATACGCTGCAGTACACGACGCCGCATATGCCCAATCGTTCGCATTCGTCCTTTGACAACACGACGATGATCCAGGACGTTTTCCCGCACGCCGTGACCATGCATCCTGACGACGCGGCAGCGCGCGGTATCAAGGACGGTGCCGAAGTTTATGTCTACACCGAAGCAGGTTGCATCAAACTTCCTGCCAAAGTCACCGTACGTCAATTGCCCGGAGTCGTATCGATCGGTGAAGGCGCCTGGTATCAGCCGAGTCAAACCGAATTCTTTGACGCCTACTTTGACGCAGCCGGTACGGGCAAGGCCGTTTGCCATCGTGTGCCCGTTGACGTGGGCGGGGCCGTCAATACGCTGACGATCGACCGAGACATCGGTGCGAGCGACCCCTACCTGCATCTGCAGACATCGAAGTCGGGCGGCTTTGCCGCCGGCGGTTGTGTGTGTGAAGTGAGTGCAACATTGCCCGCCTAACGGCTCAAGCAGATCATCAACGAATACGTCGAGGAATACGAAAATGACACAGTGGGGTTTTTACTTTAACCAGAAGCGATGCTTGGGCTGCGCCACATGTACGGTTGCCTGCAAAGAGTGGAACGAGGGACGTCGCGGCGACGCCAAGCTCAACGGGCTGACGGACAATTCTTTAAAGAGTTTCGAAACGCCGAGGGACTGGAAAGCCGGAACATCCGATAAAGCATCGAACTATGCCTTTTTGCGGCGTTTTGACATGAAGGAAAACTGGCGTCGCGTGACGTTCTTTGAGTTTGGAAAACGAGCTCCGGACGTCGAGGTGGTGCCGCTTTCCATGTCATGCAACCACTGCAATGATCCGGCCTGCGTAAAGGTTTGTCCCGTCAAGGCGATTTCCAAGGAAAAGGAATTCGGTGCAGTCATTGTCGACAGCGCCAAGTGCATCGGTTGCGGAGCTTGTGCGAAGGCCTGCCCCTGGGGTGCGCCGCAATACTTCGAGGCGTTGGAAAAAACACAGATGGGTACGCCCGAGCATCCTCACATGACCAAGTGCGACATGTGCGTCGATCGTCTGCGTGTCGGACTTAAGCCCGCCTGCGTGGCATCCTGTCCCGGTCGCGCACTGGAGTGCGGGCCGATTGAGGAACTCAAAAAGTCGCATCCCAATGCAACGTTCGATGCCGTGGGCGTGCCGCGCAAACTTGTCGAACAGACAAAGCCCAATGTGCTGTATGAGGCTCGGAAGACCTTTGTGAAGTAAGGAGTGAAACACAAGTGACCGAACATCTTTCCGATCGTGTGACGGCTCTTGCGGCGCTTACTTTTTCTGACTGGCTGCTCAAAGGTGCGGATGACTCGATTTGCTCGAGTCTTACCGCAATGATGCAGACGTTGTCTGAAGGGCCTCAAACCGTGGCCAAGGCAGCTTGTCAGGCAGCACATGTATTGCGGGAAAGCTCGATTGAGGAGCAGTCCCGCTGCTGGACACGTGCGTTTTGCGTCGGCGAAGGTTCCGTGACGCCGCATCAAAGCGTGGCGGTGACGGGACTGGTGATGCAGGAGCCGCGCGATGAGGTCTTGCAGGTGATGAGCGATTTCGGCCTTGCTCCCGAAGCGGCATTGCATGAGCCGGCCGATCATCTCGGTGTGCTGCTGGCTTTCTGGGCGCGTCTTCTTGCCGCGCCCGGTCACGCTGACGCCGCGGTTTCCTTTGCCGAGAGGCACCTTTCTTGGGTGCCTTGGGTGAGAGCCGAGCTCGAAGCCAAGCAGCCGGACAACGATGTTGCGATGGCGTTGGTAACTCTGCTCGAAACCGTGATAGACGACTTTCTTCGCAAGCACGTTCGAGTAACGGCTTAAAGCACCGGAATCTCCAACTGAGGACCTGCCGTTATGATGTCTGTGACGGCAGGTTATTTTTCGACGGTTGCGATCATGCCCAGATGGATATGTAATGTTGTGCTGATGACGATGCTGGCGGTGCAAAATCCGTCGGCTGCATCGTCCGATGTGTCGGGTCTCGACCGCCGGTTGACCACAGAAGGCCCGGTGAGACTGGGTATTCTGAGCACAATCGGTGAACTGTCGAGCACAGAAGTTTTCTCCGAGACGGTTCAGGCTTTGAAAATGGCCTGGGGGCGGAATATTGAACTTTCGTATTACGATCTTGACACACTGCCGGAAGCCGTTCGTCGCAAACAGCTTGACTTTTTCATTTCAAATGCGGGCACTTTCTCGCATATGCAGACTCAGGGGCTCGCGCGTCATCTGGCTACGCGGAAAATCCGCGAAGCAGACGATCCCAATTTCAGTATGGGCGGCATCTTTTTTGTCCGCAGTGAAAATACGGCGATTCGCACGTTCGAAGATATGAAGGGTAAAACGGCGGTAGCCGTTGCGCCCAATGCATTCGGCGGGTACCGCGTTCATCTCGGAGAACTGTATGCTCGGGGATATGAACCTGAAACATTCTTTGGCTCGACTACTTTTACCGGATACCCCATGCAGAGCGTCTTTGACGTGATGAAGCAGGGAAGGGCCGATATTGGTATGGTGCGCGCCTGTCTGCTCGAGGAAATGGTGCACGAAGGCCTTGTTGGTCGGGACGAGTTTCGTGTCATCGGGGCAAAGACGGAACCTCGTTTGCGTTGTTTGACTTCTACCGCGCTGTACCCTGACTGGGTGTTTGCCGCAACGACCGAAGCTTTGCCTGAATTGAGCCGAAAGGCTTCGGCAGCTTTGTTTTCCATGCCGGAAGACTCAGCGATGTATTGGAGCGTCGCAAGCGACTTTACGAGGATTGACCGTCTTTTCAAAGATCTGAAAATCGGTCACTACAGTTACTTGCGCGAGTGGACGTTCAAGCGCTTTTGGCAGGAATACCGATGGGTGGTCCTCGTGGCGCTCGGACTGCTTTTTTTAGGCATATGGCATGCGGTTTTTGTGACTTTGGAAGTGCGGCGAAAGACAGCAAGTCTGCGAGCGGCCATGCAGCAACGGGAAGCCGCACAAAACGAAGTGTTGCAGACTCAATCCCGACTTCAGGCTCTTGAAAAGGCCAGTTTGGTCGGCATGCTTTCCAACATGGTGGCGCATGAACTCAAACAGCCGCTTGGAGCGATCGCTAATTTCGCAGACGGAATTCGGACGATTACCAAGGGCGAGACCGAACACGGCAAACCGAGCTCTGCCGGAGAGGTCGGACAAAAGTCCGATACGATGGAGTTGATCGGCATTGCCGCTGATGAGATCATCGGACAGACACAGCGGGCGAGCGCCATTATCGAACGAGTTCGCGGGTACGCCAAGAGCGGGGCAGGCAAACAAATTGAAAAACGGCAATTGCTCAAAGTTGTCAGTGACGCCGTCAGGGATTTTCGTCTGTTGGCCAAGTCGCCCCCGACAATCAACGTCAATGTTCCGCCCAATGCCTATGTACAGGTCGATGCGGTGGAGCTTTCTCTTGTCATTTTGAATCTTTTCAAGAACGCTTCTGAAGCGACCCGCCACACGACAGATCCGCAAGTTGACGTCAAACTCGAAAGTAACGGCTCGATGTGGGAGCTGGCTGTCTCCGACAATGGACCCACGGTTGACGTTTCCATGTTTCAGGATCTGTTCTCACCGAAAACGAGCAGCAAGTCCACCGGATTGGGCGTGGGACTAGCCATATCGGCCCGCATCATGGAGGGATGCGGCGGCAGACTAAGGATTGAGCGCAATCAGCCTTTTGGTTTGAAGGCCGTGATGGTTTTGCCGAAAGCATAAAAAAATGACGGATAGACACACCAAAATTGACGATTTGCCGGAAGCCCGGGTTAAGGCGGCTTGTCTGGTTCGCATTGTTGATGATGACGAGACGATGCTTAACTCTTACCGTTTCATGCTGGGTGCGGTCGGTTGGCAAGTTAAGTGTTATCAACAGGCTCGAGCTTTTCTTGACGATCAGAACGATGCGGCAGGTTGCCTTGTTCTGGACGTTCGCATGCCGCAGATGAGCGGATTGCAGCTTCACGCAGAAATGAGAAGACTCGGCGTGACCTTGCCGGTCATCTTTGTGACAGGACACGGTGACGTGGATATGGCTGTGCAGACGATGAAGGACGGTGCAGTTGACTTCATGCTCAAGCCGGTGGTTCCGGATCGATTGAAAGAAGCCGTTTTGCATTGGTGTCGAGAGGATTGCAAGCGGAGGCTGTCTGAACTTCAGAACAATGCTCTGGAAAGCGACGCTCGTTCGCTGACCGAAAGAGAGCGTGAAGTGGCGCAGCTTGTCGTGCAAGGCCTATCCAACAAAGCGATTGCCGCCAAATTGGCCATAGCGGAGCGTACCGTTAAGTTTCATCGAGCGTCGGCCTGTGAGAAGCTCGGCGTCAGCAGTTCGGCGCAATTGATTGCGCGACTGATGTTGCTCAAAGAGAAAGGATTGGTGTAGACAGCGTTCCTTTTTCAGTCAGACTCTTTTTGCCGCAAGTGAGGCGTCTCTTTGCTTGCGCGCTTGTCGTTCAAAATCGCCTTTTTGGTTGCAGCTCGAACTTCGAGCATAAGTAACCGTGCTGTTTTTTCGTCCCGGACATGGCAGAAAAATGCGGGCAAAGTTCTGCCTGGGACTAACCCGAATGCCACCTCCCGCCCGGATCGGCTCACAAATTAAGATCTTTCCCATTACTCTTGACCTGGGTGCAACACGCAGCTTGAGAATTCTCCGGATCCGCGAAGCACAGGAGAATGCTTCGGATATCAGGAACCACCGGAGAACAATATGGACAAGAAAAATCTGTCTCGCCGAGCTTTCTTGCGCACGAGCATTGCCAGCGGCGCATCGCTGGCTGCCGTCGGTCTGCACGCGGCGCCCGTCGGTATCTATAAGCCCGGTACCTATTCAGCCAAAGCATCAGGGATCGGCGACGTTGTCGTGACGATGACGTTTGACACAAACAAGATCACGGATGTTGTTCTCGACGTCTCGCACGAGACGCCCAACATCGGCCAGGCCGCTGCAAAGCAGCTCAGGCAATCTCTTTTGAAGGCTCAGTCGGCCGACATTGACGCCGTTTCCGGAGCGAGCATCACTTCTCAGGCCGTTCACAAGGCGGCCGCCAAGTGCATCGCACAGGCCAAAGGTGAAATTCCCGTTGAAGTCATCACCAAGACCGAAGCGGCCGATGACGGCGACTGGCTCGGCAAGCCGCCCGAAATAGCGGAAAAAGACATTGTCGATACGATCAAGACGGAAATTCTCGTGATCGGCTGCGGTACCGGCGGTATGTTTGCCGTTGCCGCTGCGGCAGAAGAGGGGGCCAAGGTGATCGGCATCGACCGATTCCCGACCGGTACCGGCATTCGCGACGACTTGGCGGCCATGAACTCCCGCTACCAGAAGAAATACGGCACCGTGATCGACAAGTGGGAGTTCATTCGCGCCGTAACGACATATGCCGCAGGCCACCTGCAGCAGGATTTGGTTAAAGTGTGGTGTGACAATTCCGGCGCCACGATTGACTGGTACGGCGATCGTCTGGCCGAACGCGGCGTGGAACTCTGGCACGAATCGGGCGACAAGGTTGATCCCGCTTACCATCATCACTTCCCGACAGGTCATTCGCCTCGCTGGCGCACGTCCGACGACGGTACCGGCAAGCCGCTTAACGGCAACAAGGTTCTGTACGACTACTGCGTCAAGAAGGGAGCTCGCTTTGATTACAACACCAAGATGGTTAAGCTCGAGCGCAAGAACGGACGCGTCACCGGCTGCATTGCCACCAATAAGGACGGCAAGTACGTGCGTTACGCTGCATCCAAAGGCACTGTGGTTGCCACCGGCGGCTATTCACTCAATTACAAGATGCTCGAAGCGCTGCAGCCGTGGACGCTTCGCGTGATCGGGCGCAACCGTTCGGTGCCCGGAGCTCACGGCGACGGCATCCGTGCTTGTCTGTGGGTCGGCGCCAAGATGGACGACATCCACTCGGCCATGAAGTTTGATCGTTGCGCGCTTCGTCCCAACCAGAAAAACGGTCCCGAAACGGCCAAGTCGGGCGACGTCGGTATGTTCTGGATGGCGTCTCAGCCCTGGCTCAAGGTCAACGCGGACGGCCACCGCTTCATCAACGAATCGGGTACCTACGAAGCCATTCTGCACGCCGACGAATACCAGAAGGGACATTGCCACTACACGCTCTTTGACTCCAACTGGACCAAGTACGTGCAGCAGTTCAAAATGCACGGTTGTTCTCGCCTTGTGCCGTTTGAAAACGGAGCGGATCCCAACATCCCGTGGCAGGTCTTCCAGCAAAAGTATTTCCCTGTGCTCCTCGAAAAGGGCTTCTTGATGAAGGCCGATACGATCGAAGAGCTAGCCAAGAAGTTGCTGCTGCCGCCCGAAGAGCTCGTTAAGACCGTCAAGCGCTACAACCAGCTTTGCAAGGACGGCAACGACGTCGATTACGGCAAGGAACCCTTCCGTCTGTCACCGCTTGACAAGCCGCCGTTCTACGGCGCGAAGAATACGGGTGACATTCTTTGCACGATGGACGGCATTCAGATCGACACGAACATGAACGCCATCGACACCGAAGGTAATCCGATTCCGGGCTTGTACGTGATCGGCAATGACAGCGGTAGCTACTTTGCCAACACCTATCCGAACCTTGTCACCGGTATGGCCTGCGGCCGCACGGTGACGTTCGGCCGCCGCGTCGGCAAGTATCTCGCCCAGCTTAAGGCTTGATTTATCTCCAAAGGGTCGCGGCAGGCGTTTGGAAGCACTGAACACCTGCCGTCCCTAACATTTTCTGTTTCTCTCTCCTGCGTTTTGTCGGGGCCGCGCACTGTTTTGAGTCAAATTCGGTCGTGTCGAAAAGGAAGCCGGCCGATCGGGTACTCCATGCGGCTCCGATTTTTTTTTGCGAAGTTTGTCCCAAGCGTTGGTCAAGGCCTCGATTTGATTCCGTACTTTAGTCGCTCAGGCACCCTCGAATCTCTCAAGATTCTCGGATAGGCATCACGAAACGTCCGTATCCACCGCGACGACTGCCGTCCGGATTGATGAGTTTCATTTCGACGATCAGAAAAAGATTGTCAGCCGGCCTCAGGTTGAGCGTTTTCATTTGTCGGAAGGCCGGGTGATCCGCCCGGGAGAGCTTTTCCATGCTGAAAGCGGATTCGTCGGCAGCAAAGTGGTAAACGAAAGCTTTGCCTGCCGGAAACACTTTCACGACTTCGCTTGTCGGAATGCCGTAGCGCTCGGCGATGGATTTCGGAAGAATGACACCCCAGCACGGCAAATAGCGCTTGTCGCCGGACTCGACCGCTTTGAGATGCATGGCCGATTTGGCGATAGGCAACCAGCTTGTCCAGATTTTGAGAAGGGGATAGATACGCTCATCCCGGATGAAGTTCGAATCCATCGTATGTGGAAGGAAATAGTGTGCTTCAACCTCGCGAACTTCCCAATCGACGGGTCTGATGCGTCGTTTTTGCTGCCAGGCATGCACGCGCTTGTGTTCTTCGAGAACAGCAGAAATGCGGTCGGCTTGTCTGCGCAACTCTTCGACTTTTTTGTCCAGCAACAATAAAGCCTCGTCTGCGTCGGCCATCAGCATCGCCCGCATTTCCTTGACGGTAACACCGTAGTTGCGCAGACGCATGTACTCCAGGATGCGCGAAGACTGATCGAAGTTGAAATAGCGGTAGCCGTTTTCGCTATGGTGTACGTCCAGCAGCCCGCATTCTTCGTAGTGCTTCAGAAAGTCGGGTGTTACACCCATGTATTCGGCAAATTCACCTATGCGATAGTTTGTACGTGATGTTTTCGGTTGCTTCATTGATTTAAAGTGGCGGTTTGTGGTATGCACTCGACAATGATCGCACGGTCTGCTGGCGTTTGGCACGATTAAGCCGTTTCGCTTGGTGTCGGAATCTCGGAGATTGGACAGTACATAAAAATTCGCTATCGAGATGGCAAACAATTGAAGATTTTTATATTGCCTTGACGAAAGCTCTATGCGGAGAATCTATGATTTGGCCGAAATTCAGTCGGAACCGCCGGCCACTGACACGAGAGAGTACGGCGGTTCCATGGAACGATCAGCTTAATTTCTTGAGTGCCATTGCCACGAGTACTTTGACGCCTTTGGCAAGTTGCGCGGTGTCAAATGTCATGTTGCGGGCGTGCAGTCCCGGCGTGCAGCCGGCTCCGAGTCCGAAGTACGCCGCTTTCATGTGAGGCTTGGTCTGCTTGAAGTAGTGGAAGTCTTCTCCGCCGCCACCGCAGTCGGTGGCCAATTTGTCCGCTCCGAGTTCTTCCTTGATCGTCTGCGCCACCTCGGCGACGAGATCTTCGTCGTAAATGGCTGCCGGAATGACGCCGCCCGGGAACTTGATTGTCGCTTTGGCTCCGATGCTTGACGCTGCGCCTTCAATCGCTCGCCGCACTTTCTCGAGAAGTTCGTCCATCAGTTCGTTGGTCTGAGCCCGCACATCAAGGACAAGTTCGCCGCGATCGGGAATGATGTTGGAAGCCGAGGACACAGCCGAAATCGAGGTGACTTTGCACGACCAAGTCAGGGCAGGATTCATCTTGATCGCACAGATCGCATTGGTGATCAGCGCTGCGGCTTCCGCGCAGTTGACGCCCAGATGGGGACGCGCCGCGTGAGCCGACTTGCCTTCGATTTCCACGCAGAGGAATGTGCTTGCCGAATGCCGCACCGCGGCGCAGCACGTGCCGGCCGGAATGTCCTGAACAGGCCGAACGTGAAGGCCAAGCGCAATATCGACGTCGTCAATCGCGCCGTCTTTCATCACGGCGAGCGCCCCTTCGAGCGTTTCTTCGGCTGGCTGAAACAGGATCTTGAGCGTGCCTTTTTTGACTTTGTCCACGAGTTCGGCAGCCGCCGTCAAAACCATGGCGCTGTGGGAGTCGTGACCGCAAGCATGAATGTATTCGATGCTGCCGTCCTCGTTTTTGAAAGGAAGGGCATCCATGTCGGCGCGCAGCATCACAACGGGACCGGGTTCTTTGCCGCGGACAACACCCACGACACCGGTTTTTCCTACGCCTCGGGTGACCTCATAGCCCAGTTTTTCGAGTGCATCGGCCAGGTAGGCCCCGGTTTTGAATTCGTTCATGCCGGGTTCGGGCATACGGTGCAGTTCTTTCCAAATTTCGACGACGTCCAATTTGCTCATTTTCGATCCTTTTTTGATGGTGTTGCCTTGTGCAGGCACGCCTTCCATAGTCTTCGGGTGATAAGCCTAACGCCGCTTACTGTTTTGTCTGTAGGGCATAGCACCTAGCGAAATACGGATTTGCTCAAAGGCTTGTCGATTTTGCCATACGCATTCAAGGCGCTGTTCTAGGATTCGTTAAGGTAACAAACCACCCCAAAGGAAAATCATGGATAACAAACCGTCTCCTCAGTTAAAAGAGGAAAAGAAAGTCGGCATCGGAGCGTATATCGCTTTGATCTTTGCCATCGTCATCTTTTCCGGCGTTTTCTATCAAATGCCTGAAGCGCGCAAGTGGTTGAGCGCTTTTGACTTTACGACCCTGATCGGCAAGTTCGGTGTGATCGGTGACTCCAAGAGCAACTACATCGGTTCGGGCGGCTTGTCGGCTCGTGCTGCTTTTTTGTTTGCTCTGTCGCTTATTCCCAGCGTGATGCTTGCCATGGGGCTCATTGAAGTGCTTGCGCACTATGGAGCTCTGCGTGCCGCTCAGGTACTCATGACTCCGCTTTTAAAGCCCTTGTTGGGACTTCCCGGCTTTACGGCGCTTGCCATGATCACCGATCTGCAGAGCACGGACGGCGGTGCGGCTCTTACCCGCGGTATGTACGACAGCGGTCAACTCAGCAAAAAAGGGCTGGTGACCATGTCCGCATGGCAGTACGCAGGAGCCGGATGCGTCAACAACTACTACGCCATTGTTTCCGCACTGTTTTTCTTATTCGTGTGTCCGGTATGGATTCCGATGCTCATCATTTTTGTTTTGAAGTTCGTGGGCGGCATTTTTACCCGCTTTGTTCTGAGCACCGTTTACAAGAAGGATTTCGAAAATGAGTAACGAAGCCGCCAAGACCACCTCGAACAATCCCTTCGACATTTTTATCGTCGGTCTCAAGAAGGGTCTCAACATCGGGCTTTACAGCCTGCTTCCGAATGTGGTGATGGCGTTTGTGCTCACCTACATTCTGCAGCTGTGGGGCGTGATGGATTTTCTCGGACGCACCTGCGGCGGGATCATGGGAATTTTCGATTTGCCCGGACAGGCCATCACGGTGTTGCTTGCGACCTGGATGTCGTGCGGCGCCGGTGTCGGTGTGGCAGCCAGCCTTGCTTCGAGCGGCGTTCTCAATGGCCACGACGTAACCATCATGGCTCCCGCTTTGATCCTGATGGCCTCTCAGATTCAGTACATGGGTCGACTTCTCGGTGTGGCAGACGTCCCGAAAAAGTACTGGCCGCTGTTGATGCTCAACAGTCTGTTGATGGCTTTCATCGGCATGCTCCTGATGCGGTTTTTCGTCTGAGTAGTCGCAACGGAGATAAGGCGGCCGGTCAAACAGCTGCCTGCCCAAGGCGCTCTTTTGAGATTCGCGGTTATGCGCGGTTTCGGAGAGCGCCTTTATTTGCGGGCCTACGGACACAGATTGAGACGTTTCGAGAACGTAATACCGAAAAATCGCGAATTTTCGTTATTACACTATACGAAACATAGAGAATGCTGCTGTAGCCCAAACAAAAATGCCGGTACTGCAAGCATTACCGGCGAAGCGTCCCTCTTTGTATGCATGCTCAACGAATCGAACAGAGGTTTTCGGGAACTGTCAATGCCACTGTAGACACGTTCCATTGACGTCCTCCCCTGATTGAAAAATCAGAGGATTCCTTCGGAGTTGCTTACGCA
>OGJG01000351.1_pt1 | contig 34055 bp, 27 predicted proteins | sample 1572011 | NCBI WGS metagenome assembly OGJG01 (sample SAMEA2582115, study PRJEB24529) | metagenome | biome: Human gut stool | place: China | collected 2011
AAAACCGTTTCTGGGTAATTGTTTCCGAATTGTTAAGGCGCAAAAAATAAGTAGAGGTTGTGCTGCTCATGTATGTGGGGCACCGTTTGCTCCGAACGCAGTTCCTGCCCCTGTTTGTGCAGCGGCGTTGTCCGGCTCGCCCACGGAAAGTGTGAGGTCATGGCACGGTATCACGTTCAGACGGCTTATGTAAGATTCAAGGTTCAGTATGAAGAAAGCCGGGCGCAGTGCGGACACTACGTTCTGCTTCTTTCAAGCACAAGAATAACGCTTTGAGGTTGTCCTGTCAACAACCGAAAACAAATTTTGGAAGATTGAACAACTACATAAGATTTTATTTGTGAAAAAAGAAAAATACCGCCCATGCAGCGCAGCGATGGATTTTGTCGGGTGAATCGGCGGCAAAATAGATCGGGCGTGTTGCGGGGCGGTATGCTCTTTCTGGGCAATCATCCGCTGAAAGTGGTGGTTATCATGATGAGCACCACCACTTTTGTCAGCAGGATTTGGAGTAAAGGGTATCATGGAAGTGTAAGTGCGTCAATATGGTTTTGAAAAATTTATTACGGTAAATCGATAGGAGTAAGACTTTTAGCTGTTAAACATTATAGTGGACGAGAAAACAATGCGTGAGCGATGGACACTTCAGCGAAAAAAGTGGTGGAATATTTAAATAAAAACGACAGAAAAATCCAACTGGACAGGAACGAGGGGCTTTACTGAGATGTAAGGACGACACAGAATAAACAAAACAAAAAATCCAATTAAAATTCCAACTTTCTAAATACAAAAAGGCTTACAGAGAGTGAAGAGCCCCACAGCAAGTGAAAAGGAGCGAACAACATGCTGATTTACCCGAAGAACAAGAAGAGCGACCAGAAGGACGACCCCGTCTGGAAGGAGGACAGCTTCCTCCGTCTGCGCGGCCTTGCGGACGCATTGGTCCACAAGACCGACTTCAAGACCGAGGACGGAAAGAACGTGTTAGCTGGAGCTTACTACGAGCGCGTCCGTCGGGAACTTGAGACGCTGGAGGCGGCCAAGCTTGCACAGCTCAGCAAGTCTCTGGGACCCAAGGCTGCTGCACTCAAGGCCATGCCTCAGCCGACCGGCGGCAGCAGCAACAGCAGCAGCCTCCACACTACCGGAGCACGGCGTGCTGCACGCGAAGCCGGTGATCGCCGTGCCCGTGCCGCCAGTGAGCGCAAAGAGCTGATCGCAGCCATCCGCGCCGAACTGCTGGATGCCGAGGCCGAGATCAATGAAGTCTACTGCCGCGCAAACGCAAGCCTTGTGAAGTACAGCAAGGCAGGCAAGTTCCGTGTGATCAGTGATGAGGAAATCCCGCGCTTTCACCCGGACTTTTCCGCCCGGAAGTTCGCTGAAACCCTGGGTATCGACAAGGAGGTATTCGAATGAAAAATCCGTTCAAGAAGGCCGATAGCGCCAAGCTGCCCGAGCAGGGCAAAGAGCGCACCGAGATCGACTATGCCCACCGCACCATCATCCACCATATGTTATACGCATACCCGGATGAATTCAGCGGCTGCGCGAGTTACCCCGACTATGATGCCCCCGAGATGTTCGCCGGCGTGATGGCGCAGGCCGAAGAAGCCGTCAAGAAGCTGGATCTTGACGAGCATACGCCTGTTTTTGACGAGCTAGTTCGCCTCAAGGCACAGCAGCTTGCCATCAGCAGTCTGGTCGAGACTCGGTACCAGCACCACGCATCTGCTCTGAACCTGCAGGCGGACGTCCGGCTGCAAATGGAGAACCTCCAGGCCAGCAAGAAGCTCATTGAAGAACAGATCGCAGAGATCGACGCAAAGATCCGGCGTCTGGAAGTCTGATGTACGACACGACACACCATACGAGATAAGGAGAGAAACGATATGTATACCGGAAACCACACCAATGTGACCGCAAAGCTCCACGACATCCAGAAACAGGGCCGCACCAAGGGCAGCCTGCTGGACCACATCGCGATCCCCGTGACCGCCTTCTTTGTGGCCACGGACCTTATGACCGTCCACCTCTACACCGAAAGCCTGTTCGACGAGCGGCCCGAAATGGCCATGCTGGTGGCTGCCTCCATCGCCCTGCTGCTCGATGCCTGCCCCATGCTGGCGGGCAAACTCAAGGGCCAGCTGGATGACATGCTGCCTCGTGATCAGCGGGCGACGGAGCGCCGCATCAGCGCACTTCTGGGCACAGCCGTCGGAGCCTTTGCAATCTTCGCGGGTTTCTGCATCGTGTCCACGCTCATAGGTGTGGAGGCCCTGGGAGCAACGGAGAACCATACCCTCTACATGGTGGGCCAGTACATCCGCATGCTGCTGCCCATCGCTACCAGTGTAGGATCTTACGCCATCGGTTTCTTCAGCGATCACCGCAGCCAGCTGGAAGATCTCAAGGCCCAGCGCCTGGACCTGCAGGACATGGCTGCCGACACTGACAGCGCCATCAGCCATGCGGAGTTCGCCGCAGCGAACTTCGACCCGGATCTGCAGGACTACCGCTTTGCACAGGCCAAGCTCAAGAGCCTGAGCATTGCGGCCCGACAGGCTCGCCTGACTGCCCGCATGAAGCTGGCCGAGGAACTGGGCAGCTTGGAGGCCGCAGACGCTCTGCTGCACAGCGCGGGTCTGGACGACCTGCTGGACGAGCAGCACTGGCAGGCCATGCTGCTGCCCCCTGCCTCGGCTGAGGCTGCACCGGAACAGCCGGTGCTCCGCCTTGAGGCAGAGCCTGCCGCAGAGGAAGTGCCTGCCGCAATGGCATCTTGACCCCAAAACAGATTTTTTTCAGAAAAAAGCTGCCTGTTTTCCAACTGAGAAGGCAGGCAGCGCCTTTTCTGAGGTGTAAGACGCAAACCTCACAAACGAAAGGAAACGCCATGAAGCTGAAGATGCTTACCCGCATGGCTGCCATGGTGGCAGCTGGTTCTCTGGTGGTCGGCCTGCTGGCTGGCTGCAGTGTGATCCCCTCCAAGGACGGTGCGGCGGACAATGCCGTGGCCACCGATACCGCCCTCATCCTTACCCAGGGCGACGGCATGCCTGCCCTGACCAACGCCGAGGAGTTCCTCAACAGCGTAAACGTGACGCCGGGCGGCAGCGCCGGACTGGTGGTGGCCGATGGCAAGCCGTTTGCGCTCGGTCCCCAGCGCTTTGACGAGGTCAAGAACAACGACATCCAGCAGGCCAGAGCGGATAAGACTGCCCGCTGGCAGCTGATGGAGGCAGTCCAGGGCGCTGCAGCCCAGACCCCTGAGACCGACCTCGTTTCGGCGGTGTCTGTCGCCGGACGGATGCTGTCTGCCGGTACGGCCAGCAATAAGGTGCTGATTATCCAGCACTCTGGCGTAAACACTAGTGCCAGCCTGCCTATGCAGGATCTGGATCTGCTGAACACCGACCCTGCCCAGCTGCTGGACCAGCTGGACGCAGCTGCCATGGTGCCCCAGCTGAATGGCGTGCCCGTTGAGTTCTACGGTCTGGGCGATGTCGCTGGCTCTCAGCGCACCCTCTCTGCCCAGCAAGTCCAGTGGCTGCAGAGCTTTTGGCAGGCCTTCTTTGACCGCACGGGTGCAAACGTCACCTTCCATACCGACATCGTGTCCGGCGACGCCCTCAACAACGGCCACACCGTGACACCTCTGGCCGCTGCAGGCGCACCGACCTTCGTCAAGGTCAGCGCCGAGCAGGTGGCGTTTCAGCCCGACAGCACGACTTTCCTCGATGAGGCAGCTGCCCGTGCAGCGCTGAACGGTCTGGCCGAGCAACTCAAGGGCACTTCTGCCCACTACATTGTGGCTGGCAGCACCGCACAGGTGGATAACGCCAGCCGGGAGGGTGCACAGGCGTTATCCCTTGGCCGCGCTCGGGCGGTGCGAACCGTGCTGGTGGAGGCTGGCGTTCCGGCCGGCCAGCTCACCTGCTTGGGGCTGGGCAACGAGCCGACGAGTGTGAGGAGCACAAATGAGCCGGAGAACCGCTGCACCTACGTCGTGGCTGATACCACGGCCCAGGCTGCGGAGTTTCTGGCAGTAGGTCAGGCTGAGAGCTGACCGGCAAATAAGCAGGGCACCCCGGCACAGAGCAATCTGTGCCGGGGTGCCTTTTTGGGGTGCGAAGGGGGCGATGCGCCAGCCGCTTTGGCCCATGGGGAAAGGGCGTTCGCACTGGGCCGCACAGACAATTTGCGAAAAGGTACTTTTATTTTGGCCAAAAGCGTGCTATACTCTACAATAGAATTGGTAAAATGAACAGTTCCGGTGCTGTCAGATAGCTCCAGGGCGGGCAGTTTTGCTGAATCAACTCACACCCCGCAAGGGGACGATAGTGAACCGAAGTTTTTGAACCAACCGCGCATTTCAGGAATCAACTCACACCCCGCAAGGGGACGATAGTCACTGTATTCCTGTTTCAGAACGACAGCAATAAGGAATCGACTCACACCCCGCAAGGGGACGATAACACAGTCGCACCACAGAACATCCTCGATAATGTCGAATCAACTCACACCCCGCAAGGGGACACAACAGAAGAGCCTTTTCAGCTTTGCACAAATGCGGCAGAAAAGGCTCTTTTGCTTTTTTGAAATTTATTGTGCTGTTTTTCCAACCGGGACGGCGGCAGAGCCTTTCTCTGAGTGTAAGACAGAAACACCTGAGACGAAAGGAAAAGCCTATGAAACGCCTTTTGGAAGGACAGCAGCTGCAGCGAACGGTCCCGCCCACCACAGCATGCGTGGAACCGGTGGTGCGCCTGCCCGGCGGCCTGACGCTGGACGACCGCAGCTGCTGGCAGTACCCCACCATGCTGGTGGGCAGCGTCGGCAGCGGCAAGTCCACCCTGATAGAGCAGAGCCGCCAGCCGGTGCTGGCCCATGCAGACCGTGTGGGGGACACCGTGGTGATTTTTGCGGCAAAGCCGGATGTGCTGCGCTGCCGCCGCCCGGGTGACCCGGTGATCTCGGTCTCGGCCACCGACCCTGCCAGCTGCTGGAACATTTTCCGGGAGCTGGACGCCTCCACCGCACCGGATTTGACCCTGCGGGAGATCGCCGGTGCTCTGTTTGCCGAACAGAAGAAAAAGACTACCCAGATCTTCTTCCCGGAGGCAGCGCAGGAGATCTTCTACCAGACAGCACGCTTCATGCGGGATTTCGGCCGCACCAACAACATCCCGGTCTCCAACGCAGAGCTGAGCGAGTTTCTCACCCGCACAACGGTCTTTGCACAGGAAGGGGCCGGCACCGGAACCGACGGCAGCTGGCAGGAACTGGTAGAGCGGTACCCCACTTACTTTTCTGCCGCCCGGGATCTTATCGGGGACGGCGGAGCCCAGGGGCTGGGTGTACTCAGCGAGGTACGCACCATGCTCAGCCGCCTGTTCATTGGCAGCTTCAACACAGCCGACGGCCGGTTCTCGGCCCTGCAGGCAGTCCGGCAGGGCGGCAAGCGGGTGTTTATCCTCTATGAGCCGGACAAAGCAAGAACGGCTCTGCCGCTTTTCAGGCTGCTGCTGGATCTGATGCTGCAACAGAGCATGAGCCCCACCCTGAACCACAAGGTGTGGTTTCTGCTGGACGAGTTCAGTCTGCTGCCTAAGGTCGAATCCCTGACCGATGCCCTCAGCTTTGGCCGTGACCCTTCCGGCAATGGGCGCGGCGGTGCGCGTATTATTGCGGCAGTACAAAGCGTCCAGCTGCTGACTCGCCATTACTCCGAGGCAGAGGCCAAGACCCTGATGTCCTTGTTCCCCAACCTCATCACCATGCGTGTCATGGACCCAATGTCCCGTGCAGCCTTCGCAGACCGCTACGGCACTGCTCGCGTGATCTACCGCTACATGGGCGAGGGCAACCGGCCCGTGACCACCGACTGCGAGCAGAAAGTGGTGACAGACGCCGACTTTTCCCAGCTGATGAAACCGGGCCAGGCCCTGATGAGCCTGCCCGCCGTCTCGCCGGATCCCTTCATTTACGACGGCTTCCGGCCCTGACCGAAGAAAGGAGAATCCCATGGCTTTGTTCCGCTCCAACCGGGGCATGCATCTTCTGGCACTGCCCACGACCCACGCCGATGCAGAGAACACCCGCCGCAAAAACATCCAGGATGGCGGCACCACCACCGCATCCCGCCTGCTGGCACAGGCCCGTGTCCTGCCGCAGGAGGCGTTGGTCTGCGGCTCGCCGGGACGCATCTTCCCGGTGGTGGAGGCCCTGCAGCGGCAGAGCAGCTGCCCCTTCGTGCTCATCGGCACTGCCCGGGACCTGACCGACAGTCCGCTGCTGCGGCTTCCGGTCCAGTGGCAGGATACCGTGCTCCCGGACCGGCTTCCGGAGGGCAGCGGCAGGATTACGATCAATCCCGGCGAGTTCGGCATGGGCATGATGCAGATGGCAGACTGGGGTGGCACCCACACCATTCTGCTCTGCCTGGGGCAGGGACTTTCGGCCAGCACCGAGCTGCTGGATGCCCTGAATGCCTGCGGCGACTATGTGCTGCTCTGCAGCAGCCTGAGCCGGGCGGTACCCGGCCGAACAGGTGGGCTAACCACGGAGGGCCTGCTGCGCTCCATGCGATATCTGGTCGTCTCGTCCGCAGGCGGCGACGCCCAGACCCTGCTGCAGGTCCTGCCCAGCTACGAGAGTGAGCGGGTGACCAACTCCGTCGGCTTCAACACCCACTGCGACCGAGGCGGCATGATGGGGCACCACGGCGGCAGCGGCTTCAGCTTTGGCCAGAACCGCGAAGTGGTCACCAAGCCCGTGCTTTCGCAGGACGACCTCACCGGGCTCCGGAACAACTCGGAGTTTCTGGTCTATAACCAAGACCTTATGAGGCTCTGGGTCGGAAAAATCGGCTGAAAACCAACCAAAAACTTATCCGCTTTTTTCGTACAACCTGCACATTGCAGGAACGCTTACCGGTGCGCTATACTGGGCGCAACACGACTATGTTGTCAGCTGTATATCGTGCACAAACGAAAGGAGAAACGCTATGAAGCGTATCTACGTGACCACCATTCCTCTGCAGGGCCGTCTCGACCTCACCAAGAACACCTACCGTTCCAGCGCCAATTCCGGCGACATCGAGACCCGTTTCCCGATCCTGCAGGTCCTGCACAACACGCTGCAGGAAGGCGACGATTTCCACATCATCGCCATCCGCAGTGTGAACGGCGATACCCAACGCAACTTCGGCTACCTCAAAGAGGAACTGCAGGCGATGGGCTTCACCGAGGACCACATCCGGGAGCTGCCCATGCCGGACGAGCAGGACTGCAGCACCCTGATCCGCCTGTGCCGCGATCTGTGCGACGTGCTGCCGGAAAAAGGCATCGCCTACATGGACATCACCTACGGTACCAAGACCATCCCTCTGGTGCAGCTGGCGGCTCTCACCTGCGCAGCAGCGACCCATGAGGAACTGGAGGTAGGTGGCGTCTACTACGGCGAGATGCGGCGCGTCAACGGCCAGAGCGTGAATCAGTCTGTTCTCCACGATGTTACGCCGCTTTATCACCTGCAGGGCCTCGTGGGCGGCATCCACGGCAACAAGGATACCGCCGAGATGGTCTACAACCAGCTGGTGTGGATGAGCCAGAACAAGGCCGAGCAGTAAGGGAGGGGGAATTTGATGTACGAGGAACGTGCAAACCTCCGGGCTACGATCGATGCATCGCCGCTCTGGGATGTGGATGTGGCCACCCGCAAGGCTCTCTTTCAGCCGATGCTGAAAAAGCTGAATGGCCGGGAAGAGCCTGCCAGGGACGACCCGGCTGAGGCCGCTGCGGTAGACCCGAAGCTGGAAGAAACCTACAAGAGGGTCTGGGCCGAGTGCTTTGAGCTGTTCCCGACGGAAGATGCCACCATCCTCTCGATGGCGTTTTTCCAGGCTGCGGCGGCATACCAGCCGGACCCGACACGAAAGAAGGACAGCTTCTGTGCTTACATGCAGATGGCCATGCGGCACCTGAAGGCCGAAGATGCCCGGAAAGAGGCGCAGAGCCTGGGCATTATGGACGTTAGCAAGGAGACCGCCCGTAAGGTCCGTCAGGCGTTGGACTACATGGACCGGATGGGTTACACCAGTGCCATGGTGACCGGCGACCCGCATCTGGAAAAGACGGTCGCACAGGCTGCCAGGATCGGCCAGCGGAGCCTGCACGAGGCTCTGCTGAACAAAGATACGCTGGTGTCCATCAACACCGAGCGGGACGACGGCACCGGGATCGAGATTGTGGACACGGGACTGTCTCCTGAAGATGGGCTGGAACTGAAAGAGGACATCTTCCCTATCCTGCACAAGGCTGTGCTGCTCATGAGCCTGGAAGAAAAAGAAAAGACCCGTGCCAATATGGTACTGTTCTGGTCCCCGCGCATTCTGGGCTATCTGCGGAAAAATGAGGCCCCCGACATGCCGGAACGCCTTGGCCGTAGCGACGACCTGCGCCCCCTGGAGAGGGACGGCATTCTGTGGGACCAGCTGATTCTGCGGGACTATGTGCACTTCTGCGTGCAAGAACCGCTTTATAGTGGCGAAGGCCCGGAAAATCCGAAGGAGCTTGAAAGCGCCGCAGTGAACCCACTGCTGCTGCCGACTCGCCGCCCGGAGCAGGACAAGACCGTGGCAGAGTATCTGGGCAAGGACAAGGGAACGGTTTCCTACCATAACCAGAAGTTCGCCAAAATGTTCCGGGAGATGCTGAGCTTCAAGGACACAAAGCCTGAGAAGGAGTTGTAAACACTATGGGGGAGAACATTGCGCTCCTGTATATGAGCGCCTATTTTGCACAGCCTGCCCCGGAGGGCAGCAAAAACCGCTTCCTGCGTACACAGACCAACGAGGCTGCGGTCAGCGCCCTGTGGAAGGACCCTGCATCCCGGCCGGACAAGATCGTGGCCCTGTGCAGCGACACGGTCCGGACAAAGCCGACCGTCCCGGCGGCAGATGGCTCCGGCAATAAGGTGCCCACGCTGGAGTATTTCAGGGATGAGTTCCTGAAACAGCTTGGCGTGCAGCCGGAACAGCTGGTGGCGGTCTCTGTGCCCGACAGCATGGAGGAAGCCGACCAGACCCGTGCGATCTCTGCCGTGCTGGAACAGGTGGCCGAGAATGACAACCTCTACATCGACCTGTCCGGTGGAATGCGCGATACGGCGACGCTGCTGCTCATTGTAGCCCGCTACCTCAAGGACATCCGCATGGTTCAGACCAAAAAAGTGCTTTACTCGGAGCTCAAGGGCAACAGTTCCGTTGTGCGGGACAGCACGGGCCTGTACAACCTGATGGACCTGATTACAGCAGTGGATGCGTTCTTCTCCACCGGTACGACCGAGAAACTGAAAGCATATATGAAACAGACCGGTGAGACGGACCCTGACATCCTGAACCTGCTTGACCGGATCGACCATTTCGCGGATGATCTGGCCCTCTGCCGCGTGCAGATGCTCAAGGCCGACCTCAAGGCCATTGCCCGTCAGATCAAACAGCGCCCTGCCTCGAGGGAAACGCTGAGCAGCCTGCTCTATGAGCTGATGAACGACCGCTTTGAGGCAGAGTTCCAAAACCTCATGGGCAGCCGTTCAGACAGCCTGCCGGCACTCGTGCAGTGGTGTGCCCACCACCGGATGTACCAGCAGGGACTGACCCTCCTGAGCGAGGAAATGCCCACCTATTTGTGTGGTCACCTGTTTCTGCAGCCAACCGGCAAAGCACTGGATTACATGGCACTACAGCCCCAGAACAAAGGCAAGAGCTGGGTGTTCCCAATGTTCCACTACCACTTCTGCCGCGCTGCTTTGTTCCATGAGGCACGGCCCTTTACCGTAAACCTCTGCCTGACCAAGGACAAGACTGAGGCGAACGGAAACGCTCTGTTCCGTGTGGCGACTCTGACCGAAGCACAGGAGTATCTGACAGCCGCAGTGGAGCAGGGGGAACTGCTGTTGGATCTGACCCGGAAAGACACTGTGGCGCAGGGAATCGTATACTACCAGAGCGTACAGCAGTACCGCAACCAGATCAACCACGCCACGGACAGCGCGGTTAAATTTCAAAAGGACACAGGGCTTCTGCCGCTCAGCACAAGCGCCATTGAGCAGACGTTGGGGGACGTTGCGTTCTACCTCTTCAAACTGAAAGAGTGTAAAGCCACTGCCCCGGTGGGCATAGAACTGCTGGACAGCAACAAAGCATTTTAAGGCTCAAAAAGTCATAACAAAAACAGCCATCACTTTCCAACTGAAGTGATGGCTGTTTTTTGTTATCCCCTCGCGGGTATGATCTAAGTGCAGCACAATTTTGTGCCAGAAGAAAGGGCTACACACATTTATCGTAACTTCTGCGGCAGAACCAGCGGCTCCACCGATACGCCGCCCATGCCAAGGGTGGTTTTGATCCCGATGCCGCCGTAGGGCGCAAAGGAGAGCAGGGCGTTCCAGAGCTCCAGCAGCGGCAGGGCCAGCCGGGCCTCCACGACAGCGCTGCCCACAAAGCCCGGGATGCAGGTGTTCTTGATGGGATAGGAGACGGTGTGCAGGCTGTAATCCCGGATGCGCAGCCCGCACAGGATGGCGTCCAGCGCATCCGGGTCGCTCAGCTGGCAATCCGGAAAGGCGGTGTTCCAGTGCAGCACAAGGCTCTGCAGCAGCAGGAATTCCTGCGGGTAGATGGCGTAGCGTCCCGCCTGCTTGAAGGCGCAGGGCGTGCGGAACCACAGCCTTGTCCGGCTGGCGGAGTCCTCCCGCGCAGCCAGCAGAAGCTGCAGGCCGTTTTCCACCGAGCGGCTGCCCAGCAGCTCCATCTGCAGGGGTGCGCCGTGCAGTTTCAGCGTGGTGCAACCCGCAAGCAGCGGCCGCACCTGTGCGGCGAGGGCTTCGTCCAGAAGATTCAGCGTCCACACCGAGGTCTGCGCTGCGGCATCAAAGCACAGGGACTGCGACAGCGGGTGCTCGCCCTGCTCATGGAGCCGGGCAGCGGTATCGGCAGGAAGCTGCGACATCAGCCAGCCGTAGATACGGTAGGCCCATGCGGAGGGCAGCCGTGGGGTCTCTGCTGTGCGTAGAGAGAACTGCAGTTGCTCGATCATAGGATGTTCACCTCGCAGAACCCGGCCGGGTATCGCTTGCCTGCATAGGTGATGTACCGCGCGCGGTGCGGCGAAACGCCAAGGCTGATGTCTGCCTGATGACGTCCGTGCTGGGTCTGAAGAATGCGCTGGGTCCATTTCAGGGCGGCGGCATAGTCGTCCTTCAGGTAAGGGTAACCGACCGTTTTAGAGAAGAAGCCGGTGCCGCCGCCAAGGATGAGGTGCGGGGTGTCCGGGATGTTTGCAACGGGATGGCCCTGCGGGAAGTGCGACAGGAAGGTATCCTGATAAAAGCTGCTGAACTCGGCGATGGCTTCCAGCAGAGCATCCTTTGTAATGGGGTGGATATGCCGGTTGAGGATGCTCTGGTCCAGCGTCAGCCGGAAGCGGATGGTCTCGCCCGGGCGCACGCACTCCTGATAGAGGGGCAGATCCTTGGCATCACCGTCAAAGTCCTCGACCCGGGCAGCGGAAAGGGGCGAGATCAGGGTGCGCCCGGTCAGGATCAGCTTGTCGTTGTCGATGGGGGCGCTGTCGGAGACCTGAACACCACGGAAAATGCTGTCCAGGATGTCGTCGGCGGCAGCACCGGATCTCAGCTTGTTGGCGTAGCTACCCTCTGGAAATACGTAATCGTGGTTGACCTCAAACGCTTCCAGAGTGCGTTTTTTGTCGGAGACCGGCGTCTCGTGCAGCAGCAGATGCACCAGCCACGCCGTGCGCAGCGCGCCTTTCAGGCTGCTGCCGGGGATATAGGCGCGGCCGTAGGCGTCGCGCTGAAACTGATGGATCTCCTTGGTGCCGTTGTAACCGGCAACATCCTCGGTCACGGCCAGGCGATACTGTATCAATGGCTTGTCGCCCATCAGCTTCGGGTGTTCCAGCCAATCTTCTGCAAGATGACAGTCTCTGGTCCAGAAGTCCAGCAGACTGCTGTTGGAGCTGAGCATGAACTTCTCGAACTGCCGCACCAGATCGTGCCGGAGCATGTAGTCAAAAAACAGTTCCATGTTGAGGATCTTGACGCAGCCCTGGTTCGGGGAATAGATGTATTCCCGTTTGCCGATCTTACGGCCGCTGCCAACGAACAAAGGAGACTGCGTTTTCAGTGTCAGATCAAAGACCTGCAGGTGATCCTGCTGGATCATAGTGTCACCCCCATAAACAGCGGTTTCGAGTAGCGGTAAACAGGATGCGGCAGTGCGGTGCCCACATCATAGAGCTTGCCCTGATACGGATGCTGCAGAACCGAACCAGCAGCAAGGAAATACTGGGTCTGCTTTTTCATGGGGGTCTCCACCCATTCGGTGGCAGCAAAGCCGCTGCGCCGGACCAGTTGGAACGAGGCACCTTCCAGTGCAGCATCCATCTCTTCCTCTGCGGGCAGGCTGCTGGTCAGCAGCAGATAGGGCGAGGTGCTGCGTTCCAGCGCCTGCAGCATCCAGCGGGTGGACTCTTCTTCAGCGGTGTTCAGGCAGATGGGGTCACCGTCCAGATGGAACCGGCCGTAACCGGCGCTGGTGCGGCCGCCGATCCCGCTCAGGCCCAGAAGGGTGAAGAGATCCTTCAGCAGCTTGATCTGGTCGGTGCCCTCACAGGCACACAGGACATACAGGCCGCAGCCTGCGTGCAGGCGGTACAGGCCGACAAAGTACGGCTTGGCGTCGGCACCGTCGGTCACGCTGGCCTTGGTCTGCTCGTAGGCCTGGCCAAAGCTCTGGTCCAGCTCGTCCAGCGGGTAGGTGCCGCTGTGCAGGCTGGCGGTGTAGCGGTCGAATTTGGAGGCCGGGATCCAGGCAAGCTTTTTGACCGCCTTGCGCTCAACGGTGGAAAGCTCGGCAGGGGATGTGGATGCAGCGATCGGCTTGGGCAGGTAAAAGGAATTCCCCCGCCAGGGCATGGCATCGCTGATGCGCAGGGCGTCCGCATCGGCAGAGACGAGAAGCTCCTCCAGCGCGGGCTCGCCGTACACTTCCAGCGCCGTGTGGCACAGGGCCGAAAAGATCGTGTCGGCACGCAGGGTCAGGGCAGAGGACTGGGAGCCGACCGCCGAGTCGGAACCACCGAAGTGGACTGCCGTATCAAACGCCAGCTTTAGCAGAAAATAGTTCATACTCTTCGACCTCGGTTTTGAAGGTTTGGCGGATGCCGTCCAGATCAACGTTCAGCGTCTCCGGATAAGGGATCACCTGGAAGTTCTGGAAGCTCACACGGCCGTTGCCGCGGGAGCCGTGCCCGCCAAGGTAGTCCAGCTGGAGCAGCTTCATGGCCTTGGACAGAAGCAAAAGGTCCTCTTCCATCTCTTTGGGGTCGGACAGGTTGTAAACGATGTTGATCCCGAACCGGGAACCGGCAATAACGCGCTCAATCTGGCGATGGGTGGCCTTGGAGGTAAGGCGGTTGATCACGTTCTCCGACTTGACCTCGGTCACGCCCACGCCTTTCAGCTGATCGTAGTTGAGCAGAAAAGCGTCCGCAAACTGCAGCCGCGCAAAGCGGACCGGTTCGGAGCCGCCGAACATCCGCAGGATCACCTCGCCATCTGCGGAAAAATCCGGCAGCGTTTCGCCATTGACACAGCTGCGGCGGGCAAGCAGCGTGCGGAGCTTGCCCTTCAGGCTGCTGCCCGGCACGATGGGCAGCCCGGTGAACGGGTCACGGATGACGGTGCTGTCCACGGTACCAATGGCAGAAAAAGACGAAGAATCGCCGATATGAAGCCCCGTGCGGACAACAAGGTCACACTTGATCAGAATTTTGCCGGTCATGATGCATTCTCCTCTCCGGTTTTGGATTCAGAGTAGTAACGATGGAAGGCGACAAGTGCTTCCATGTAGTGGTAAAAATCAAGCAGGTCCTGCCGTGTGCAGGTGCCGACAGAGGACAGCTTTTCGAGATATTCAAACAGGTTGGCACCTTCCACAAGCTGGCGCACCTTCGGGTCGCGGCCGCATTCGTAAGCCAGACGGATGCGCATCAGCTTGATCTGATTGGCGCTCTCCTTCAAAAGCCGCTCCTCGGTGCGGCGGTTCTCGTTGTTGTAAACGTCACAGGCCAGGCGGAGCAGGTTCTGGATCTTGGTCTTGGTGATCAGGGAGTAATTCTCCTTCATCAACTGTTCCGCAAAATCAACGTAGTTTTCCGGAATGATCGGCTCTGCAGCAGCGGCCTTTGGCTTGGCCGGGCCTTTGCCGGAAGGATGATTCGGTTTTGGCATATCACTCTCTCCCTCGTTTCTGATAGACATAAATGTAGATCGCGGTGATCAGCTGTCGGCGCTGTTCCGGGTCCCGCGCCCAGTCCAGAACATTGTGCGAGAAGGTCCGGTATGCGTCCTGCTGGGCAGGGCTTGCCTTCTTCTCGTCCGGGCGCAGCCGGGCAAGCAGGTAGACGCACCGTGCAAAATTGACCTGGTCCTCCCGGGTATTGCGCAGCAGGTCGGTCAGGTTGTACAGCATGGAATTGCCGCGGTGATCATCGTCCTTTTTCTGGAACTGCGCAAAGAACTGCTCCAGACAGGCAAGTTTTTCGCCCAGCACTTTGTCCTGCAGCACATCCCAGGAATAGGTGTGGTCGGGCACGGCATCGAATAGCGCAGCACCGTTCTTGCCGGGCAGCTTTTTGGCTTCGTCCTCCAGCGCAGCGGTCTGCTCAGCTGCGGCACGGATGGGATAATGTTCGTTGAACATTGCGATGCCCGCGCTGATGGTCAGCGCCCCGCAGGTGTAGCTGCGCAGGTGCTTCTGGATGCGCAGGGCGGCCTGCAGGGTGTGGTTCCAGGCACCGACCAGAAAGACGTCGTCGCCGCCGGCGTAGACGATGCTGACGCAAAGCCCCTGCAGCAGGCCGTTGATGTGGTACTTGAAGAACAGCGACATCTGCCGCGAGAACGCTGCGGCGCGGAACAGATTGACGTACTTCATCCGCTGCACGGGGTCGGTCTGGTCCGGCTGCTCAAAGCCGGCAATAAAGGCCTGCCCCAGATTGTCCACGTCCATGCGGCAGATGGCGATGCGGCGGATGCCCTCCGACTGGTCGGCAAGATCCTCAATATTGTTGCTGGCGGCATAGTCGCCGACGAACAGGTTGACGGACGGGCTGAGCGTCCGGACCAGCCGGTTCTTGGTGTAGGAGCGCACGGCGTCGGCGCAGAGGCCGGAGTCGTTCGAGAACGAAAGGAACCGTTTGCTGCCCCGGATGCCCGGCAGCGCAAAGGCACCGGGGCGGGGCGTGCTGTGGACCAGATAAATCGACTGGCTCTGGATCTGCGCCGACAGGTTGGCAAACCGATTGCAGCACGGGCAGAGACCCTCGGCGTTGACCTGTGCGGAATTGCCGCACACCTTGCACTCCCGGGTACCGTCGGGGATGGCCTGCACACGGTTCAGGGCGCGGAGCGCAGCGGCATCGTAGGGGTGCTGCTTGTGCTGCTCGGCAATGGCGTTGACCCGGCGGAACAGGGCCTTGTAGGGGCTTGCCTCTGCGGGGACATTGCACAGGTCGTTGGCGCTGCAGGGGGTCCAACCGTTGGCCAGGAACAGCTGCACGCCGAACTGTTCGTTCAGCCAGCCGTTGAAGGCCCGGTTCCAGTCGGCAAGGGTCTGCTGCACGGCGGCGGTGCTGGGCAGCAGGAGATAGCAGTGCCCGCCGCCGCTGTAAATGATGTTAGTCCGGGTCAGGCCGCAGCCGTCCAGCAGCTCGTCCATGTAGTGCTCCATGAGCAGTTCCAGAAAGAACGAACGGCTGCGGAGGGACCGCAGGGCACCCTCGGTATGGACGGTGTAGATGAACCGCTGGATGCGGGAAAAGTCGGCGGTGTAGAGCAGGAACGCCGGTTCCCGGCGCAGCTCTGCGGGAGTGTCCAGCAGGGAAAAGGCGTCGGCCTGCTGTAGGTACTCGCTGACGCAGGCCGCCAGAGCCGACGTCAGCTTGAGCTGGTCGTAGAGAGAAATATCCCGGTCCTCGTCCCGCGCGGTGCTGGCAGGCAGGCCGCTGCACTGGGATTCCAGCAGGCCCAGCAGCGCGTTTGCCTGTGCCGGGCTGAACTGCAGGCCGGTGAGCTGCTCCGTCAGCTCCTGATAGAGCTCCCGGTAAACGGCGGCGGGGATGTCCGGCGCATCCTGCACGGGGTCGTACAGGGCACCGTCCGGGCGGGCAGCCGGGACGGAATACCCGGGGTGCTCCCCGTTCAGATGGCTGAAAATGGAGCGCAGGGGCCGGCAGCGGGAGCTGGCCGGTTCGGCGGCGGGGGTGTCGGCGGTCACAGACAGGCTGCGGGCAAAGGCCGCGCAGCGGGCGGCGTCCGACCCTGCGGCCGCGCCGCCGCGCACGGCAGCCCACTCCGGGGTGTCCGGCAGGGCGGCCAACAGGTCGGCTGCGGTCTTGTCGGCCCGGAAGGCCAGCTTGCCAAGGCCGTGCAGCAGGCCGCAGAAGGTGGCCTGCAAGGTGAGTGCGTTCAAGGAATCATCTCCTTCGGGCAAAATAGCAAGGGAATATGCGAAAAACAGGTTTGAAAAGATTTGTTCCCATTATAGCACGGGATCCGACAAAGAAAAACGCCGGAAACAGAGAAATTTCGACCGCTTTTTTGGTGAAACTTCTAGTGGAAAACAGCCCATATTTTATAAAAAAGCCCGCAGAAACTCCCGCAGTTGGAAAAATTGCGGAAAAAATCGGGCACAGCCCAAAATTTCACAAAAAAGCAGCCGCCCCGCTTCGCCGCACAAAACTGTGCAGTAAAGCGGGGCGGTCGTCTGTGTCCCCTTGCGGGGTGTAACCTATAGCTGTTACTGTGTTGAAGTGTATTATCCTACGTCCCCTTGCGGGGTGTAATCGGTGATTGGTCGAACTTTAACCTGATTTCCGGTGGGACAATTCCTACGTCCCCTTGCGGGGTGTGATTACAGTGCAGAAGGAAATATTCTTCTGGAGGATGAAGAAACTTTGATCTCCGTCCCCTTACGGGGTGTGATAGCTGACGGGGGCTACCGGAATATCATTGTGCTTGTGTGTGTGTGATTTCCAACGTCCCCTTGCGGGGTGTAACTGCGCGACCTACAAAAGGACGTTCGTTCAAGAAACGACTTATCCTACGTCCCCTTGCGGGGTGTGATTCAGCGACACCTCCTGATACTCTTTCAGGGTAATCGACTTATCCTACGTCCCCTTGCGGGGTGTGATCAGTTTGTGTCGGGTGAAGTGTTTCATGTGCCGGTCGACTTATCCTACGTCCCCTTGCGGGGTGTGATGATCGCCACTCTGACCGCTGAGAACCAGAGCCTCGACTTATCCTACGTCCCCTTGCGGGGTGTGATGGCAAAAATGAACAAAAGTGACCGGCCGAAAACCGGCAGAATGCACCTTTTTCATAATGCTGGCACCATTATAACACACTCTGCGCAAAAAGAAAAGCGGAATGGAGAAAAGAATGCCGCTTTTTGTGGTGCGAACCGCGCAGGAAGTGCGCGTAAAAACCATGAAATTTTGAGATTTCGCACCGAAAATTCCAACTGCGGCTGCTCCGGCGGGCTTATCTTATGTGACCGGACAAAAACAGACGAATGCGAAAGGAGCACACAATGGGATTCTTCAGTTCCCTTTGGGGCAAAAACAGAGAGAACGGCAAAAACACCCAGAACAACACACCGACGGTGCAGCAGCCGAGAATGACGGAGGCGCAGCGGCACGATGCCTTTGTGCAGTCCCTGCGCGAGAACACGGCAAACGGGAAGTACGGCCCCGTACCCACCCAGAGCACTGCACGCAAAGCCGCGACAGGCTCCTCCGAGGACGGCGGCCGGGACCGCGGGGATGACCCGGGTGCCCCCGGCTCGCAGGGCCGCGAGAGCGGGCTGAAGTTTGGCACCTCCAAGTCGGTGTCGGCCTCTCAGGGCAGCGGCAAGGGCCGGGGTGCCGGGCTGGGTCAGGGCGGCGGCCGCAGCGGCGGAGGACATGGGCCCGGCGGCCACGGCGGCCACGGCAGCGGCGGGCATGGCGGTCATAGCGGCGGCCACGGCCATGGCGGGCGCTGAAACTTTTTTGCGTTTTTCCAACCGCAGCCCAACCGGCGGGCTTGTCTGTAGTGTAAGACAAACCTGCTTCAACAGAAAAGGAGAAACCACTATGTTTGAGTCTGCACTTGGCAACCTGTGTATCGTGATCTGCGGCATGACCGTGCTGCTTTCGGCCTTTTTCATCTGGCGCACGGAGACGCTGCCCAACCGGCTGATCGTCGCTGCTGCGGCGGCGCTCGTGCTGATCTTCCGCTGGCAGATCAGCATGATGATCTACCAGTTCGTGGCGTCCATCTTCTCGCTCATCGCACTGTTCGTGGGCGTCGTGCTGCTCTGCGCCCTGCCCTTTGTGCTCATCCGTCTCTTCCTGCACTGAGGGGGGTGAAAGGATGGAGTACGCGTTCACGCTGAATGTCCTGCCCGTGGTCGGCGGTGTGGTGATCGTGCTGGTGCTGGTGCTCTGTGAGCTTGGAAGCACCGGCTTTGGCGGAGGTCTGCCGTCGGGCGGCTACCGGTATTACATCGGAGAGCACACCGTGCTGTATCTCCGGCAGTCCGGCACACGCTGCCGGGCCTATGTGCTGGAGGGCGAAGCCCCGCCGGCGGTGCCGCTGCACCACTCCCGGGGCGGTACTTATTTCAAGGTGTGGGCGGCCTCTCCGGCAGAGGCCGAGCTGGAGATCGAACAGGCTTATCAGCGGCTGCCGGAGCTTGAGCAGTAAGGGCAGCCGCACAACAGAAAGGAACCCGTTATGGCAAAGCTCCGGAAACTGGTCGGGTGGCTCCCGACCGTGGGCGCAATGATCTTCAATGGCTGTGTGATCGGTTGGCTGCACTGGGCAAAGCCGCAGCTTCTGGGGCCGGGGATCTCCGGCGGGGCCATCGCGTCCGGCTGTGTGATCCTGCATTTGCTCTGGTGGTGTCTGGCCCCGGCAGCAACGGCCTGCGTGATCGGCGGGCCGTTCTTTCTGTGGTGCGCCGCGCTGCTGCCGGCGGAGCTGCTGTTTGCGCTGACAGCGCTCCGGCAGGTCTGGCCGGTGGGGGTGTTGCTGGCAGTCCTCTGGTTTGCGGGCGTGTTTTGGTTCCGGCGCAGGAGCTTCCGGCAGTTCCGACGGCAAAGCCGCCGCTGCCACTACAGCGACTTCGACATCCTCTGTGGGCAGGATCGCATCCGTGAGATCTGCCGCCGGTTCGGCGTGCTGCTGGCAACGCTCCTGCTGGCAGTGCCGGTGTGCTGGGGCATGTGGAGCAGCCGGGTGTACCTGACCGCAGCGGCACCCGCGCAGACGCAGGCGGAAACAACGGCGCAGCTCCACGAAAAGAAATTCCTGCCCGGCTTTGCGGAGGATGTCTGGGAAACGGCGTCGCTGGACAGCAAGACCGAACTGGCAAAGCAGCTGGCCGCCTATGAGCTTGCCATGCTGGGGGTGCCGGACGGGACAGATGTTACGGTCCAGCCGCTCGACGAGGACTGGCTGGGCTACTACAGCGCCTCCTCCCGGCAGATCGTGCTCTCCCGGTCTGTGCTGGAAAGCGGGACCGCGCAGGAGACCATGGACACCATCGCCCACGAGGCGTACCACGCGCAGCAGGCCTATGTGGTGGAGAACATCGACTGGGACGATGCTGCGACCCAGGCGGCCTACTACGACCAGGCCAGACGATGGCTGCGGAACTATCAGAGCGGGTACGTCTCGGGCGACGAGGATATCCTGGGCTACTATTTCCAGCCGGTGGAGGCTGATGCCAGAGCTTATGCCAAAGAAGAAACTGAGAGGTTGCAGGAATTGATAAGTCGAAATTTGCAGGAGGATAAATAATTGGTATTGAAATAATTTTAAAATTGTGGTATATACATTATACGAAACATTGGTTTGGATGAACGATCCACCGTTCAATGATGTATAAATGGGAGGTGCCCGCCATGACCGCTGTGATCTATGCCCGCTATTCATCGGATAACCAGCGCGAAGAATCCATCGAAGGTCAAATCCGGGAATGTACGGCTTATGCCGAAAAGAATGGCATCACCATCGTCAAGCACTACATTGACCGTGCTATCTCTGCCAAGACGGACAATCGACCCGAGTTCCAGCAGATGACTAAAGACAGCGACAAAAAGCTGTTTGACATTGTGCTGGTCTGGAAACTGGATCGCTTTGCCCGGAACCGCTATGACAGTGCCCGGTATAAGACCCAACTGAAGAAGAACGGTGTTAAGCTCATGTCTGCCACCGAGGTCATCTCCGAGGGGCCGGAAGGCATCATTCTGGAATCGGTGCTGGAAGGTTATGCTGAGTATTATTCCGCTGACCTGTCTGAAAAGGTCATTCGTGGCATGACCGAAAACGCACTGAAGGGAAAGTTCACTGGCGGTGCCATTCCCTTTGGCTACATCATCAACGCAGACCACCGCTTTGAAATCGACCCGTTGACTGCTCCCTTTGTGGCAGAAACCTTCCAGCGGTACAACGATGGTCAGACCATGCGGGAAATTCGGGATTGGCTGAACGAAAAGGGCGTCAAGAACCAGCGCGGCGGGCTGATGACCTTCAACACCATTCAGCATATGCTGAACAATCGCCGCTACATCGGGGAGCTGAAATATCGTGATGTTTTGATTCCCGATGCGATTCCACCTATCGTGTCCGTAGAGCTTTTCAACGATGTACAGGAGAAGATGTTGAAAAACAAGAAAGCCCCTGCCCGTAGAAAGGCAGAGGACGACTACCTGCTCACCACCAAGCTGTTCTGCGGCTACTGTGGGGCGCTGATGTTTGGCGAAAGCGGCACGAGCCGGACGGGCGAAGTCCACCGCTATTATATAATGTGCTACTGCCAAAAAGCACAAGGGCTGCAAGAAAAAGACCGTCCGTAAACAGTGGCTGGAAGATCTGGTGGTGAACCAGACCATGCAGCTTGTGAAAGACGATGCCGCTATGGAATCCATCATCGCCAAGGTGATGGAACTGCAAAACAAGGAAAACACCAACATTCCTCTTTATGAAAAGCAGCTCCGGGATGCGGAATCGGGTATCCAGAATATGCTCAATGCAATTCAGGCTGGTATCCTGACCAGTTCCACCAAGGAGCGGCTGGAGCAGCTGGAAGAAACCAAGCGTGAGCTTGAAGCTCGCATTGCGGAAGAAAAGCTGGCAAAGCCGAAAGTGACTGAAGAGTTCATCCGGTTCTGGCTGCTGCGCTTCCGTAAGCTGGACATGAGCCAGCAGGAGCAGCGGCAGGCACTGGTGGATACCTTCATCAATGCCATCTATCTCTACGATGATAAGGTCCTCATTACCTTTAATTATAAGGAAGGTACGGAAACAGTCGCTTTCGGGGAAGCCGTGAAAGCAGAGAAAAGTTCGGATATGAGTGCGCGAGGTGCACCAGATATTGAACGTCAAATCGTAAGATTTGACGTTCTTTTTTATGTAGGAAAGCGGCTGCACACTTTCTGCACACCGTTTGCACATTTGCCTGAATCAGGGGCTTTTCTGCGCATGGCTTGCACAGCCTGCTTTCCTTAAAAACAAAAAACGTTGCAAAAACGGTTCCGCTTTTGTATAATAAAATGAGATGCTGGGCCGGAGCTGGATGCTCGGCCGGGGAACCAGAAGCGGGGAGGTGCGGCAAATGATACGGGTAGCCATCGTGGAGGATGAAGCGGAGATCCGGGAGCAGCTGATGGGATACGTTCAGCGGTACACCCGGCAATACGGGACCGCGTTTGAGGTGAAGACGGTTGCGGACGGATTGGAGATCCTGGAGGACTACCGCCCGGTCTATGACCTGATCCTTCTGGATATCGAGATGAAGCATCTGGACGGTATGGAGACGGCCCGGCGCATCCGGGAGCTGGACCCGGAGGTGATGCTCGTGTTCATCACCAACATGGCGCAGTATGCCATCAAAGGCTATGCGGTGGGGGCGCTGGATTACGTTCTCAAGCCGGTGCCGTACTTTGCGTTTTCGCAGCAGCTGCAAAAGGTAGAGGCGCAGCTGCGCCGCCGCACCCGGCACTATCTGGCGGTGCCGGTGGAGGGCGGCCTGCGGCGGCTGGATACCTCGCGCATTTATTACATCGAAAGCGAAGGCCATCGGGTGCATTTCTACACCGAGGAGGGCGATTTTGCGGCCCCCGGCGCGCTCAAGGCGCTGGAAGAAAAGCTGGCCGACCGGCCCTTTGCCCGCTGCAACAGCGGGTATCTGGTCAATCTGGCCCAGGTGCAGGCTGTGCAGCAGAACACGGTGGAGGTGGGGCCTTATGAATTGCAGGTCAGCCGCCCCAAGCGGAAGAGTTTTCTGGCAGCCCTGACCGACTACATCGGGGGTGACGGTCTGTGATGGCACTGCCGGATATCCCGCGCCTGTACACGGCGCTGGCCGAGTGGCTGGCCGTCGTTCTGTATGCTCAGAGCCGCCCGCCCCGCTTTGCGCGGAAGATCACCCTGGCCGCCAGCGTGATGCTGGCCGTGATGCTGGGCGTTTTTCTGGAAGCGACCGGCGAGGTGCCCATTGCGTGGTGGGTCCCCTGCATGGGCATCGCAGTGGGGATGCAGTACCTTTACCTCTGGATCACGCGGGAAGAAAACTGGCTGGAAGCAGCCTACGACTGCGCCCGCAGTTTCATTCTGGCCGAATTTGCGGCCAGTGTCGAGTGGCAGCTGCACTGCACCATCTTTCCGCAGCACGGCGGGGGAGAGCCGATGGCGCTGTTCCTGCTGCTGTTGGTCTACAGCGGTCTGTTCGGAGTGATGTACGGGCTGGAGCGCAAGCGCCCCCACCCGACCGGGCATCTGGACGTCAGCAATACGGCGGCGCTGGTGGCCGTCGTCATGGCGGCGACGGCCTTTGCCGTGAGCAACCTGAACTTTCTGAACGGGGAAGTGACCATGAGCGTTTTCTACATCCGGACGCTGGTGGATTTCTGCGGCGTTCTGATCCTGACCGTTGAGCACGAGCAGCTGCGGGAAGAGGCGCTCCACAAGGAGCTGACCGCTATGGACAGTGTGCTCCACCGTCAGTACGAGCAGTACAAGCGGAGCAAAGAGGGAATCAAGCTCATCAACCGGCGATATCATGAGCTGAAGGTGCAGATCGCCGATATTCGCGCCGAGCGGGACCGCGCCAAGCAGGACGCGGCGCTGGCCCGGATGGAGTCCGGCATTTTGCAGTATGAGGCCGAGAACAAGACCGGCAACCCGGTGCTGGATACCTTATTGACGGCCAAAAGCATGGACTGTCAGGAGAAGAACATCCGGATGACCAGCGTGGCCGACGGCCGGGCGCTGGGGTTTCTGACCACGCGGGAGATCTGCACCATCGTGGGCACCGCGCTGGACAACGCCATCGAGAGCTGCGCCGCAGAGCCGGACCCCGAAAAACGGCTCATCCGGACGGCGGTCTATGTCCAGAACGGGTTCGTGATGTTCCGCTTCGAGAACTACTGCGCCCAGCCGGTGGAGCTGGGGGCGGACGGTCTGCCCGCGCAGAGCACCCACGGCGGCTACGATTTGAAGAGCCTGCGTTCGGTGGCGCAGCAGCACGATGGCAGCATGACCGTCCATTGGGAGAACCGGTGGTTCACGGTGCGGGTGCTGATGCCCCTGCCCAAAGAAAAATGACGACCCGCTCCGTCTCACTTCGTTCGACAGCTCCCCCGAAAGGGGGAGCTTTTGTTGTGCCTGAAAGCACGCATAAAACCTCGCCCTTCGGGAGAGGTGACAGCGCATAGCGCTGACGGAGAGAGTATGGCATCCTGCACAAATAACGCCGCCTCTTGTTTGTGCATTAGCACAATAAAAATTGAAACGGATTTGAAACTTTTTGCAAATTGTGCGCCCAAAACGACAATTTGTGAAGGAAGCAAGAATTTTCTGTGTGCATTTGGTATCATATCAATCAGTTCGGCGGAGTTCTGCGCTCCGCATTCATGATTGACCCTATCAGAAGGAGGAAAATTATGCTGTCCATTAACCTGGATGACGTGATGCAGGTGCTGACGAACGTTCGCGGCTACCTCATCGCGTTTGGCGTGGTTGCGCTGCTGGCGATCGTCGTGATGATCGCTGTGCGCAAGCTGCCCAAAGCAAAGAAGATGATGATCCGTGCACAGTCTGGCCTGGCCATTCTGCTGGCGCTGACCATCGTTGTGAACCTGATCTGCACCGGCCCCATGTCCACCATGCTGGACCTGGTCTCCGGCAGCGGCACCATCACCGAGGAGACCTCTGCAAAGGCCACGGAGCTGGTCAATGAGATCACCGCAGACGGTGTCGTTCTGGCAAAGGACGAAGACGGCATCCTGCCGGTGGCTTCCGGCTCCAAGCTGAACGTCTTCGGCTGGGCTTCCACCAACCCCTGCTACGGCGGCACCGGTTCCGGTGCGCTGAACACCGCTTACCCCGTTACCGATCTGCTGACCGGCCTGCACGATGCCGGCATCGAGACCAACGAGGAACTGAGCAAGTTCTACACCGACTACAAGGCAGACCGCCCCAGCGTTGGCATGGTGGCGCAGGACTGGACCCTGCCCGAACCCAACGTCAGCCTGTACACCGATGAGATGATGGAGAATGCAAAAGCATTCTCGGATACCGCAATGGTCGTCATCACCCGTGTCGGCGGCGAGGGCGCAGACCTGCCCACCGATATGGCTTCCGTCGTGGACGGCAGCTGGATCCGCCGCGTGGCACAGGCTTACGGCTCTGAGCGCGGCACCGCTTACTACAACGGTACCTACGACGACTCTCTGAACGAGGACAACGACTGGGATAAGGGCGACCACTTCCTGCAGCTGTCCAACCGTGAGGAAGACCTGCTCGACCTGGTCACTGCAAACTTCGACAACGTCATTCTGGTCTACAACGGCGCCAACGCCTTCCAGATGGACTTCCTGAAGGATTACCCCCAGATCAAGGGTGTCCTGCTCTGCCCCGGCACCGGCCAGTCCGGCTTTGAGGGCTTCGGCAAGGTCGTTTCCGGCGAGGTCAACCCCTCCGGCCGTACCGTGGATACCTATGTTTCCAACCTGAAGAATGCGCCCTGGTGGAACAACTTCGGCGACTTCAAGTACACCAACACCAAGGAGCTGAATTCCGATTCCAGCTTCTTTGATCCGGAAGGCACCACCCCGTCCTTCGTCAACTATGTGGAAGGCATCTATGTCGGCTACAAGTTCTATGAGACGGCTGCGGACGAGGGCCTCATCAACTACGACGACGAGGTCGTCTTCCCCTTCGGCTACGGCCTGAGCTACACCTCCTTCACCAAGGAGATGAGCGGCATCACCAACGACGGCACCAGCCTGAACTTCACCGTGACCGTCACCAACACCGGCTCCGTTGCGGGCAAGGATGTCGTGGAGATCTACAGCGATCCTCCGTACACCAACGGCGGCATCGAGAAATCTTCCGCAAACCTGCTGGACTTTGCCAAGACCAGTGAGCTGGCTCCCGGCGAGTCTCAGACCATCGAGTTCTCCATCCCGGTGGAGGACCTGGCTTCCTATGATTATCAGACCAACGGCTGCTATGTGCTGGAAGCTGGCGACTATGTCATCAGCGCGAACAACGACTCGCACAACGTCGCCGATTCCCAGACCTACACCGTTGCATCCGACATCGTCTACAACGAGTCCAACAAGCGCGGCAGCGATGCTGTGGCTGCGACCAACGAGTTCGATTTCGCAGAAGGCGAGATCACCTATCTGTCCCGCGCCGACGGCTTTGCAAACTATGCCGAGGCGACCGCTGCTCCCGCCACCTATGAGATGACCGACGAGCAGAAGGCTGCCTTCGACAACGCCCATACGTACACCGAGGCTGGCTATCAGAACGATGACGACGCCAACGCCGCCGACATCACCACCGGTGCCAAGAACGGCCTGAAGCTGGTCGACCTGCGCGGCGTGGATTACAACGACGCGAAGTGGGATCAGCTGCTCGACCAGATGACCATCGACGAGATGCAGCAGACCATCGGCTTCGGCGGCTACCAGACCGCTGCGGTCTCCAGCATCGAGAAGGTCCGCACCAATGACTGCGACGGCCCGGCTTCCATCAACAACAACTTCACCGGTGTCGGTTCCGTCGGCTTCCCGGCTGCGACCCTCATCGGCATGACCTGGGACAAGGAGCTGGCCTACGCCTTCGGCGACAGCATCGGCGAGATGGCCAATGAGATGGACACCTCCGGCTGGTACGGCCCGGCTATGAACATCCACCGCACTGCATTCGCAGGCCGTAACTTCGAGTACTATTCGGAGGATGGCGTCCTGTCCGGTCGGATGGCTTCCAATGCGATTATGGGCGCACAGGAGCACGGTGTGTATGCTTACATGAAGCACTTCGCTCTGAACGATCAGGAAGGCAACCGTACTTCCATGGCGGCGACCTGGTCCAACGAGCAGGCCATCCGTGAGATCTACCTCAAGCCCTTCGAGCTCTCCGTCAAGGATGCAGACTGCCACGCGGTCATGTCTTCCTTCAACTACATCGGCACCCGCTGGGCTGGCGGCTGCAAGGAGCTGCTGAAGAACGTCCTGCGCGGCGAGTGGGGCTTCGTGGGCTTCGTCGAGACCGACTACTTCGGCGTCTATGGCTACATGACTGCGGACCAGGGCGTCCGCAACGGCTGCGACCTGATGCTCTGCACCACCGGCAACGACTTCAACACCGTGACCGTGCTGACCAACAGCAGCAAGCAGGCCCTGCGCGAGGCTTCCAAGAACATCCTCTATACCGTGGTCAACAGCCGCGCTTATGCTGCGGAGAACCTGAACCCCGGTATGGCAAAGTGGGAGATCATCATGATCGGCGCTGACGTGCTCGTTGCACTGCTGATCGTTGCTCTGGAGATCAAGACCTTCAAGAGCTACAAGAAGCGCAAGGAAGAGGAAGAAGAGAACGCCTGATGAAACGGCCTCTCGCTTTTGAACCGACGCAGCACCTGAACTGAACCAAAACGGCAAAGGCCCGCTGCAAAGAAACAGCGGGCCTTTGCCCTGCTCAGGAAACAAAGAGGAAATTGCGATGAAACACGCAGACATCATTCAAACACTGGATCTGGAGCAGAAATGTGCGCTGCTGTCCGGCGGCACGGTGTTCGACACCCGCGCCCTGCCGGGCAAGGGCATCCCGTCCATCACCCTGTCGGACGGCCCCAACGGTGTGCGCAAGCAGGCCGGTGCGGCAGACCACCTGGGCCTGAACCCCAGTGTGCCGGCCACCTGCTTCCCGACTTCGGCCACCGTGGCCAACAGCTGGGACCCCGCCCTGGGCGAGGCCGTCGGCGAGGCCATGGGCGAAGAGGCCGCAGCACAGGAGGTCTCGGTGCTGCTGGGCCCCGGCCTGAACATCAAGCGCAGCCCGCTGTGCGGCCGCAACTTCGAGTATTTCTCGGAGGACCCCTATCTGGCGGGCAAGATGGCCGCAGGCTATGTCCGCGGCATCCAGAAGAACGGCATCGCGGCCTGCCCCAAGCACTTTGCCGTCAACAGCCAGGAGCTGCGCCGCATGGCCAGCGACTCCATCGTGGATGAGCGCACCCTGCGCGAGCTGTACCTGACCGGCTTTGAGATCGTGGTCAAAGAGGCAAAGCCCAAGACCATCATGTCCTCCTACAACCTCGTCAACGGCACCTACGCCAACGAGAACGCCCACCTGTTACAGGATATCCTGCGCCGGGACTGGGGCTTCGACGGCGCGGTCGTCACCGACTGGGGCGGCTCCAACGACCACGCGCTGGGCGTGAAGAACGGCTCCACGCTGGAGATGCCGTTCCCCGGCGACGATTCCGTCCGCGAGCTGATGAAGGCTGTGGAGAGCGGCAAGATCTCGGAACACGACGTGGACGCCCGGCTGGACGAGCTGCTGGAACTGGTGCTCGACACCAAGGCCGCCGTCGAAAAGGCACCCCGCACCTTTGACGCCGCCGCGCATCATGCGCTGGCCCGCCGCGCCGCTGCCCAGAGCATCGTTCTGCTCCGGAACGAGGGCGCGCTGCTGCCGCTGAAGAAAGGCGAGAAAATCGCTGTCCTCGGTGACTTTGCCAGGACGCCCCGCTATCAGGGAGCCGGTTCCAGCGCCGTCAACTCCATCCAGGTGGATTCCTTCCTGGACTGCCTGACCGAGAGCGGTCTGACCAATGTCGGCTATGCCCAGGGCTTTGACCGCCAGGGCAAGGCCGACGAGGATCTGAAGAAGGAAGCCGTCGCGCTGGCGCAGAACGCCAACGTCGTCCTGCTCTGCATGGGTCTGGACGAGATCAAGGAGAGCGAGGGCCTCGACCGGATGGACATGAAGCTGGCGCAGAACCAGCTGGAGCTGCTGGCTGCGGTCGCTGCTGTCAACCCCAACGTGGTCGTCCTGCTCAGCGCAGGCTCCTCGCTGGAGACCCCGTGGCTCAAAGACTGCAAGGCGCTGGTCTACGGCTGCCTGGGCGGTCAGGCCGGTGCGGGCGCTTTGGTGGACGTGCTGACAGGCACGGTCTGTCCCGGCGGCAAGCTGGCCGAGGCCTGGGCCAATGCTTACAGCGATTCCCCGGTGAAAGACCACTTCGCAGGCGAGGGCCGCACCGTCCAGTACCGCGAGGGCCTGTATGTGGGCTACCGCTACTTTGAGACGGCGGGCAGGCCCGTGGCCTTCCCCTTCGGCTACGGCCTGAGCTACACCACCTTTGCTTACAAAGACCTCAAGGCAACACCGGAGGGCGTGACCCTGACCGTGACCAACACTGGCCGGTGCGCCGGTGCCGAGGTCGTCCAGCTCTACGTCGCCAAGCCCGACGCCAAAGTTTTCCGCCCCGCACAGGAGCTCAAGGGCTTTGCCAAGGTCTGGCTGGAAGCGGGCGAGAGCAAGACCGTCTCCATCTCGCTGGACGACAAGGCCTACCGCTACTGGAACATGGCCACCGACAGCTGGGAGGTCGAAGGCGGCAGCTATCAGCTCCGCGTGGGCGCGTCCAGCGCCGACATCCGCCTGACGGCGGAGGTCGTGGTGCTGGGTTCCGGTGCGCCGGACCCCTATCAGAGCGTGGATCTGCCCCATTACAGGACGGGTGAGATCACCAGCGTTCCGGATGCCGAGTTCGCCGCCCTGCTGGGCCGTCCCATCCCGGAGGACAAGATCCGGATCGACCGCAACATGACGCTGGGCGAGCTGGGCCACGGCCGCAGCCCGCTGGGCTGGCTCGTGGCGGCGGTGCTGGGCCTGCTGCTCAAGCGGAGCATCCAGCGCGGCAAGCCGGACCTGAACATCCTGTTCCAGTACAACATGCCGCTGCGCGCGCTGGCCAAGATGACCAACGGCGCCATCAGCATGGGCATGGTGGACGGCATCGTGATGGAAGCGCAGGGCTTCTGGATCATCGGTCTGCTGCGGGTCATTGTGGAGGCTGTGAAGAACATCGCCCAGAACGGCGCGATGGAAAAACGCTTGAAAAACAGCTGAAAGGGAAGAACTGCTATGAATTTCTGGAACAACTTTGCGGCCAAGCACCCCGCCGCTGCCAAGTGGGTGCGTGAGGGCGGTCTGTTCGTCATCGTCTCCAACCTCATCACGGTGTTCAAGTACCTGCTGCTGCAATTCCTGCCCAAGGCGTTCGCAAGCCTGCCGGTGGTGGACTTCGGCTGGCCGGGCATCGACATCACCCTCTTCGGCGAGACCTTCAAGTGGAACATCCTCGGCTATGACGCTGCCCACGGCGGCCTGCCCTACTTCTGCGCCTACATGGTCGCCATGATCGTGGGTGAGTGCATCAACTTCCCCATCCAGCGCAGCTTTGTGTTCCGCAGCAAGGGCAATCTGGCCAAGCAGATCGGCTGGTACGTGCTGGCGTTCTGCGTCATCACCTGCATCGTCAACTCCATCAACTGCATCTGGGTCGCGGTGGCCGGTCTGCTGGTGCCCGACTTCATCTACAACATCGGCACCACCGTGCTCAACGGCGGCATCTCGATGATCATCTTCTTCTTCGTCAACAAGATCATCTTCCCCGAAGGCGAAGCCAAGAAGAACTGAAAACAGCCATCCACCTTCATCATTTTCATTTCTCCATAAAGACAAAACGCCCGGTGCCGCACAGGAACCGGGCGTTTTGTTGTGCCGGGCCGTTCCGCCCCGCAGAAGAGACGGCGCGGGCAGAGGGGAGCGGCGGGCGCGTTGTGGTCGTTTTGCGGGTTTTCTGTGCGCCGGACGCGGACTTTTTGCCAATAGGGCCGAAGTTTTCAAAAAACCTTGCACTTTGATGCTTTACCGTGGTAAAATCAAAACATCCTTCCAAATGGGAAAGTAGAGGAGGAAAGGAATATGAGCGATCTCTGTATCATTGTTACCATCGTTGGTTATCTGGCGGCGATGCTGCTCGTTGGATTTGCCTACAGCAAGTCCAACAACGACAGCACCGATTTTTACCTTGGCGGCCGCAAGATGGGCCCGCTGGTCACGGCCATGAGCGCCGAGGCCAGCGATATGTCCAGCTGGCTGCTGATGGGAATGCCCGGCCTTGCGTACCTGAGCGGCATCGCATCCCCCGGCTGGACGGCCATCGGCCTGGCGCTGGGCACCTGGCTGAACTGGCTCATCGTGGCCCGGCGGCTGCGGCGGTACTCGGCTGATCTGAACGCCATCACGGTGCCGCAGTTTTTATCGCTGCGGTTCCATGACCAGCGCAACCTGCTCAATGCACTGGGCGCGGTCATCATCATCGTCTTCTTTGTGCCCTACACGGCATCGGGCTTTGCGGCCTGCGGCAAGCTGTTCCACAGCCTGTTCGGCGTGGATTACATGGCGGCGATGCTGGTCTCGGCCCTCGTCATCGTGGGGTACACCATCCTGGGCGGTTTCCGCGCCGTGACCACCACCGATCTCATCCAGTCCATCGTCATGTCGCTGGCGCTCATCGCCGTTCTGGTCTACGGCGTGGGCGTGGCAGGCGGCTGGGACGCTGTGGTCGCCAATGCGCAGAGCCTGCCCGGCTACCTGACCATGCTGGCCAGCCACAATGCGGACACCAACACAGCTACCTCGTACAGCATGCTGGACATCGTGTCCACCATGGCGTGGGGTCTGGGCTACTTCGGGATGCCCCACATCCTGCTCCGCTTCATGGCCATTGAGGACGAGAAAAAGCTGGTCCTCAGCCGCCGCATCGCCTCGGTGTGGGTGGTCATCGCCATGACGGCCTCCATCGTCATCGGCATGGTGGGCCTCGGCATGACCAAGGCGGGTGCGCTGGAGTTCCTGAGCGGCTCGACCAGTGAGACCCTCATCGTCCGCATTGCCAGCCTCATCAGCGCCCACGGCGCATTGGCCGCCGTGCTGGCGGGCCTCATCCTAGCCGGTATCCTGGCCGCGACCATGTCCACTGCCGACAGCCAGATGCTCGCAGCGGCGTCCAGCGTCTCCCAGAACATTTTGCAGGAGTTCGCGCACCTCAAGCTCAGCGAGAAGCAGAGCCTGTTTGCCGCCCGTCTGACCATCGTGTGCGTCAGCGTGGTGGGCGTGGTGCTGGCCCGCGACCCGGATTCCAGCGTCTTTGGCATCGTCAGTTTTGCGTGGGCCGGGTTCGGCGGCGCATTCGGCGCGGTGATGCTCTGTGCGCTGTTCTGGAAGCGCTGCAACTGGCAGGGCGCACTGGCCGGGATGCTGGCCGGAGGTCTGATGGTCTTCGTCTGGAAGTACCTCATCAGCCCGCTGGGCGGTGTATTCGGCATCTACGAGCTGCTGCCCGCCTTCCTGACCTCGCTCGTCGTCTGCATTGTCGTCAGCCTGGTCACCCCGGCTCCCTCGGCGGAGATCGAAGCCGAGTTCGAGGCGGCAAAGTAAAGAGGAAAAGACAAAGAAGCGCCTGCCGGAGTTTTCGGCAGGCGTTTTGATTGCAGCAGCATCTTGACAAAAAGCCGCGATGCTACTATACTAAAATTAAAGGAAAGGCACTGGCTGTAACATGGTCAGCTCCTTACCGGTGCACTAGTCAAAAAAGATTGACCGTTGCTTGGGGAAGCATTTTGGCGGTCAATCTTTTTTGTTGCAGGAATAATGTTTTGCGCGGGGTCTGTCCCGAAAGACATCCTTGGAGATCATCCATGTCACCTGAGTGACACCGATGATGACCGTAGCCAGAAGATTCAGCACACTAAAAACAATATTCAACACATCCATAATGGACTCCTCCTTTGGGCCGTTGATGTAAAAACATTCGTACCGTCCGGAGGATGACAAAAAATTGAACTCCTCCGGGCTTGACACCGGGAGGGAGCTTGACCACCTGCATTTTACAGCACAGTGCCTGCTGCTGTTGAACAGCAATGATAGAGTAACATAAAATCCGACAGAATGCAATAAGAAATGAGCCTTTGCAGAAAACGCAAAGGCTCATTTTGTATCCGGAAAAATCAATTCATCACGATCAGGAGGAACTCACAAAACGGCACCGTCAGTCCACAGCAGAAAAAGAAGAAATAATCCAGTGCGAACTTTACAAGGCGGACACCGGGGGAGAGAAGAGCCAGCGAATTTGTAAGGACTGTATCCGACTCGCCCCAGTGGCGAAAATATCCGGTCTGCTCAAAGAGACGCCAAAGGTTCAGGAAGAAACACTCCAGTGCCAGAAGCAGCGGAAAGATCAGGATAGACTGCATCCAGCCGTCCGCTCGGAAATCTCCATTGCCAAGGCCGTGCCAGTGAACGGCAAGAACACCGGGGTGGAAGCATACGCCCCAGACGGCCAGCAGAATGCTCAGGCAGAGCAACGCGGCCCGGACGGAGTGCCAGTCGATGCTGTGCGGACGGCGGAGCATGGTCAGGAAATCTTCCAGTGTGGGTTCGGCGTTTGGCAGAGGAGCTTCCTGCGGGTCGCGGCAGTGCATCAGGTCGGAGAGCGTCAGGCCCAGTGCGTCCGCCAGTGGTTCCAGCGTGTTGATGTCCGGCAGACCGACGCCCCGTTCCCAGCGGCTGACGGCCTTGTCGGTCACATGCAGCTGTGCGGCCAGGTCGGCCTGCGTCAGCCCGCAGGCCTTGCGGGTCCGGGCCAGAAAGGCCCCGAAATCTTTGGCGTTCATACGGTTCACATCCTTTGAGGACAGGATAGCATACCCGGCTCCAAAACGCAACCGACGCTTCGTTTACCCGCGCTGGAACGCAAAAACCCCCGCCGTGTGCTCGGTCAATGAACACACGGCGGGGGCCTCATTTATATGGAGTTCAGAAGAAAAATGCGAGAGTCAGAGCTTACAGCTGGGGGCCTGCGGAGACCAGAGCCTTGCCGTGCTCGTTGCCTTCGTACTTGGCGAAGTTCTTGACGAAGCGGCCAGCCAGGTCCTTTGCCTTCTCTTCCCACTGGGAAGCATCTGCATAGGTGTCGCGGGGGTCCAGGATGGCGGGATCAACGCCGGGCAGCTCGGTGGGAACCTCGAAGTCGAAGTAGGGGATCTTCTTGGTGGGAGCCTCATTGATGGCGCCGCTCAGGATGGCATCGATGATACCGCGGGTATCCTTGATGGAGATGCGCTTGCCGGTGCCGTTCCAGCCGGTGTTGACCAGATAAGCCTTGGCGCCGCTCTTCTGCATCTTCTTGACCAGCTCCTCAGCATACTTGGTGGGGTGCAGCTCCAGGAAGGCCTGGCCGAAGCAGGCGGAGAAGGTGGGGGTGGGCTCGGTGATGCCGCGCTCGGTGCCTGCCAGCTTTGCAGTGAAGCCGGACAGGAAGTAGTACTGGGTCTGCTCCGGGGTCAGGATGGAGACCGGGGGCAGAACGCCGAATGCGTCAGCAGACAGGAAGATGACGTTCTTGGCTGCGGGTGCAGAGGAGATGGGGCGGACGATGTTCTGGATGTGGTCGATGGGGTAGGACACACGGGTGTTCTCGGTGACGCTCTTATCTGCGAAGTCGATGTGGCCCTCAGCATCCAGAGTAACGTTCTCCAGCAGAGCGTTGC
>OGJG01000421.1_pt1 | contig 30291 bp, 19 predicted proteins | sample 1572011 | NCBI WGS metagenome assembly OGJG01 (sample SAMEA2582115, study PRJEB24529) | metagenome | biome: Human gut stool | place: China | collected 2011
TGATAAATAAGAACCCGCAGTCCGCCGTTTTATTATAACGGAAGGCTGCCCGCAGCGTCTCCATGTCCTCCGCACTCGCAGGCTCGGAGATATTATCCGGCAGGTACACCTTTGCCGGTGCCAGCAGTTCTTGTGTGTTTTTTATAAAAATATGGTGCTTGCGCAGTCGATAATAGCTTTCTGACGGCAGACCGTTTTCCCGCAGGCACGTCTGAAAATCATAGCTTTTCACCGGAAGGTCATTGGCATAGCCGGTCGCCTTCGACTCCTGCAGGGTGGTATATTTTCCGTCAGGATTCACGCCGCCGTGGTACATATAATACCCGATCAGATTTGCCCCTGCTCCCAACATGCAGATCGTCTGTGCCTCGATATCCTCCGGGTAAGGGTAGGTGCGTCTGTGTGCCGTCACCTGCAGTCCCCCACCCAGCTCCGCCGTCAGGTAAGAGAATTTTGACGTATCAAAGGTAAAACCACTCTGTCCTTCGGCGAAATCCGATGCAATATTTGCATCGTCGTGAAAAGGCTGAAACAGGAAATTCTCGCTTGCCGCAAGTTCGTGGGTATGATTCGCCCACGGAGCATCCACATACCCGCCAAGCACCGGCAGGAAGTTTTCCGGTACATAAGCGCCTCCCCATCCGGTCGCTGAAAAATAGGGAGCGGTCAGTCCCTTTTTCTCCGCCATAGCTCTGAGTGTGCGCATATGCGCCATGCCCTCTTCCCTGTCGGAAGGGCCACCGGCATGCCCGTATTCATTCTCGATCTGAATGCCGATGACGGGACCATCGTCCTTATGCATATACCCATCCGCCTGCTCGGCAATCTTGGTAAAAAAGAGGTCCACATACTTGAGATACTGCGGATCATCTGTTCTAAGAGACAGTTTGCCCCGCTTTTCTTTCTCCACCAGCCAGTCTGGGAAACCGCCGTTCCTGCACTCTCCGTGTGCCCACGGACCGATACGGAGCCATACTTTCATCCCGGCTTCCTGACAGCAACTCAAAAACGCCTTCAGATTTCTTCTGCCGGAAAAATCCCACTCACCTTCCGCTTCCTCATGGTGGATCCAAAACACGTACGTAGCAACGATGTCTACACCGCCCTGTTGCATATTCTTAATTGCTGTTTTCCATTCCCCTTCCGGATAGCGGGAGAAATGGAATTCTCCCATGATGGGCAGGATCGGTCTGGCGTTGCAGGTTAAGCTTTCACTGTTATAACTATAGATTTCCTTTTTCATTTGAACGTCCTTTTCCAGTAAAATTCATCAAAATTTCTTTTTACGTGTGATTACAGGTCATGTACCCGGATTCCCTGATGGGCATTATCCATGGCAAGCAATTGCTGCGCACATTTTTCCGCTTCGTCTGTCCGTCCCAGTCCCTTAAGCCCCAGGCTCATCATAAACAGGCAATGCTTCCGGTTCCGCTCCTTCAGATCTTCTTCAAAAATCAGAAGATCCGGCAGGGATACCGCAAAATAATCTATCTTTATCTCATCGCCTATATGCTCTTTGCCATAGTCTACCAGTTTGCAGAATCTCTGTACTGCCTGTTCTTCGTCACCAAGCTTTCGGTACGCCAGCCCCTGATAATAGATCATTTCGGGCGGCTGATCGTTGTAATACATCATGCCCACTGGTTCTGACTCTCCATAGCAGGCTTTCGTAAGGTTCACGAAAGCTTCCTCTGTCTCTCCCATTTTTTCCTGCACCAGCCCCAGCAGATAGTACAGATTGTTTTCCTGTGCCGACTCCAGTTTTCCTTCTCCCAGATTGTGTGGATATTCGTCCACTGCCCGCAGAAGAAGTTCCTTTGCTTCCGCATAGTCCTCTTTTGCCACAGCCGCTTTGGCCAGTTGGTACAGGGCTGTAAGGTATTGGGCTGCCACCTTGCCTTCGCCGCCTTCCCACTGATGGAACTTCCTTACCATGATCAGATCAAGAGCCTTCGCATTTTCTCCCAGTGTGTTTAACAGCGTAACATACTCCAGATACAGATCATCCCTGCTTTCCACCAGGTCAAAATGTTTTTCCATGTCACTCCAGCGTTCTTTCACGGGAACATTCAGACGCTTCTTCAGCTGATCCAGTTCCAGATACACTCTGGCATCCGTCTCATCCAGTGCAAAAGCTTTCTCCATTTCCTCGTACGCTCTCTGCGGCTGCTTTTTCACATTGTAATATGCCAGTGCCAGATTCCTATGTACCGTCGGGAAATCCGGACTCCGGAGAATCGATTTCTCATAATCTTCTATGGATTCGTCGTACACTCTCCTGTCATAGAGCAGGCATCCCAGATAATAGTAAGCCATAGCCAGATGATATTCTTCTGCCAGACTCTTTAACACGATATAATCTTCCGTTCTGTGAGGAAAACAGCCATCTGCTGCAGCATTTTCTCCCAATGTCACGTACATTGTCATGTAACAATTTGCCTGTTCAGTATTTTCTTTCCTATGCAGGTTCTGGTATCCGTAAGCAATATAATAATATACCAGCGGGTAAATATCCTCTTGCCGTGATACGTTCTGTTGTTCCACCCATTTTTCGGCAAGGGTGATTCCCTGTGCGTAATCTCCCGCCTCATAGAGATCGATCATCAGCTCCAGCAGGGTGTTATGGTTGATCTTCTCCGGCTGTCTGTCATAGAGCGGATCGATCTTAAGGCTCTCCTTATGTAATTCTTCCGCTTCCTGCACTCTTCCCAGTTTTTTTAAAATATTTTCCTTCAATGCCCGGGCTTTCATGCACTGGTACTGTCTGAGAATAGATTCGTTTACATGTTCCAGAGCCTCTGCAAATCTTCCCGCTTTTGCATCCAGACAGGCCAGTTCATAGAATCCGGGTGCCTGGAAGCTGCCACCCCAGATGGCCTTGTAAAAGGCATCATAGGCTTCTTTTTCTTTTCCCTGATATTTCAAAGAAAGTCCCAGATTATAGTACGGCTCATAATCATAAGGGTTCGGATTGGAACGGACAGACTTCTCCACCGCCTTCCGGAAATATTTTTCCGCCCCGGCAAAATCACACTTTTTAAGCAGACATCTTCCATAGGCATTGTTCAGGCGGATATCGGTAGGATCCCTGCGCAGTCCCTCCACATAATAATCCTCCGGATGGTAAGTGGCATGCCGGTATTGCTCCACATGCAGACCATAAAGGAACAGATCCTCCGTGGTTTCACACTCTTCGGGAAGCGGTGCTGCCTTCGCCGGTTCCGGCACTTCCGCTTCGATCTTTTCCGGGATTCGGTAAGAGACCAGTTCTCTGCCATCTGAAGCAAGGACGCTTACCCGCAGACCGCAGATTGCCTCTGTGTCGTTTTGCTTCTCTGTTTTTTGTGATATAAATTGCTGCAATGTCTCCCGATCGACCTTCACCTTGCAGGTCTGCTCAGGTGACAGATCTGAGACTTCCTCATACAGTACCTTTCCCTGTCCGCCGTTTTCTCCAGGCAGTGTCAGCTGAATTTTTGCCTCTTTTTGCACGGATGTGGTATAGGCCGATACCGTAAGCTGTCCCTTAGTCTCATCATATTCCACATTCACTGCGGCATCTATGGTGGCATTTTTCACATAGCCGATATTTTTATAGGGCATAAAATACTGTTTGAAATTCTTGGTCTCCTGGGGCTGGATCCATGTGAAATCCGGCTGATTATCCGTAAAACAGCCTGTCATCAGTTCGATATACGGACCGTCCTCATCGGTCAGTGCAAGGTCCCATGCTTTGCCGAATTCTCCGCATCCCCAGGTCCACTGTTTTTTCCCCGGGGCAATATGGTGATCCGCCACATGCAGAAGTCCTGCCTGTTTTCCGTAATCGTACTCCCCGATAAAATTATAATCCGAACGGTATGCCATATAGGAGGTGGGAACCGGAATATTTTTATACTGTGCGATATTCACATGATCGTATTTGTGCTTATAGTAGGTTCCCTCCGCATAGGGGAAGCTGATAACATCCCGCTTGCCGTGGTCATAGACCGCCGTCACATCCTCTGGAAAGACGGAGATGGTGTCATCATTTACCGCCACGGCAGGGTTCGCCCACCATAGAAAAGTCTGGGGCATTTTCGTACGGTTGTAGAGTTGTGCAGATAATTCGATATATGCCTTATCCGGATACAAAGTTATGCCTAGCACGCCCTCTGTCCGGAACATATTCTCGATCTCTCCCATCCATACTGTAGCGCTCCCATCCTCATTTTCCGCATAGGTATATTCTACCGGATCAAAGGTACTGGGTCTGTGATGCTGTGGCCAATTAAATTCGATGCCGCCCGAGATCCAGGGACCCGCCAGTCCCACTAACGCCGGTTTGATGACATGATTGTAATATATAAAATCGTAGCCATTTGTCTTGTCATAAGCTCTCTGGATCCTGCCTCCCAGCTCCGGCAGCATCATTACTTTCAGATAATCGTTCTCCAAAAAAAGCGCTGTATACTCCTTATCCACTTTCTCATCGCTGATCTTCTCGATCACCGTGTGGGGATAGATCCTTCCCGAGCTTCCCTGATAGACACGTTTCTCCAAAAACATCGGATTCTTATCCGGCTTTCCTGCTTCGTATGTGGGAATGATCACTTTTTCTTCCCAGACCTGAACCTTATTCATGGTTTCCTCCTTTTATCTCCGTGCAGCTTTCTTTCCGCCGCCCGATATTATTTTAACCTCGCACCAGCATGCTTAACTCTTCTTCCGTTATTTCCTCCGCCGGCTCAAAATTCTCTCCCGACAGATACGTATAAATTGACGCCTGCAGTGCCCTCACCTCCGGATACTGCTGACTCTTATGCAATTCCATGGTGGATAGCAATACTTTTCCCTTCAGGCATCGAAACTCTATCATCTGTGCCATGGGACGTAAGAATGCATAGCTGTCCATCTCCGTAATGATCGTCTTCATGGGATGCGGTAGAATCACCGCCCGCTTCGTTGTCATGATCCACCATTGCCAATCCGTGTGAAAATCCGTCGGAAATTCCTTAAAAATTGGATGCTCCGTATCGATCAGCTGCCCCATACCACCTTCCTGATCTGCAAAAGTTCCCACCGACCAGAAATCCGTCGTAAACTGTGTTTTTATGGAATACGGCAGGCTCTCTTTATCCGCATCCGGGGACAGATAGACCCTTCCGCCGTTTTGCAGAACTGCTCTCGTCTGCTCGTCAAATACTCTCGTTTCGTATACATTTTTCGGACATTCCGGGCTCGTTTTTTGATAGGCCCACACAGGATAGGTGCTGGTGCAGTCACCGATACTCACCGTCAGTATGAGTGCCGCCGATACTCCCTTGACCTCCAGAGGAATGTCCAGTCTTCCCAGTAAAGTATAAGTCCCCGGAGGACAGTTTTTTTGCCCGTCTGCCCGGCCGCATAGAAACTCCCCGCTTCCGGTATTCACGGCACAGTCCCGATACCCCAACGTCCAGACAAGATCACCGCTGATGCTCTCTTTTCCAAAATTTGCCACTTCTACTTCCGCTGTCAGATATTCTCCCTCTTCATAGGTATAGCGGGGCATTTTCACAAAAATACGGCTCTCTGTGAAAAACTCCCGGAACCGCTCCGGTCTGGCGAAGGGATAAGGCTTCGGTTCCATATGGGAGTTCATCATACCCACCAGAGCCGTTCCCTGTCCCGGGAAATCCTGCAATCCCAATAGTGAAATGCCCGACAGCTCCCTTGTGCGCATGGCGGCTTCAATTTCCTCCCGTTAGGCCAGCCGTGACAGTTCTCCGGTGGCCTTCACGTATTTTTCCCATGTGGGCAAAAGTCCCCGTTCCTCTACGCGCTTCCGAATCAGTTTCAGATTCACCGGATCCGAAATTCCCTGAAAGCTTTCCAGTTCCCCAAAATCCGGCAGTACCTCAAACTGTCCCACCTCGAAACTGAATACCGGCTTTGTATAGCTTTTGCGGATCTCTGCCATCGCCGCATCATAAGTGTGATCCGCCGATGGATAATTTTCATTGAGATACCCCCGCATGCCGGAGAATGTTCCGCGGATCACCACATCCTTGCAACTCTGCGATGTATAGAAATCGCTCTCTGGGTCACATCCTTCTTCACCATAAAAGGCATTGGATCCGTTCGCATACAGTCTGGTCGGATCCATCCTTTTCGCCGTTCTGACCAGTTCCCGCATCCGTTCTCTGCCTTCACCTTGTGCCTGCAATTCATTGCCCAGTGTCAACATTACAAAAGAGGGATGATTGGCATAGGTTTTCAATATGCCCGCAAGTTCTGCCCGGTAATACCGATAGCTTTCCTCCGTTCCAAAGGCATCCTTCGGATCCCAGTGAGACAGCTCCGGCTGCAGAAGCATTCCCAGTTCATCCGCTGCCGCAAACGCAGCTTCCGGCTCACAGTGGGAATGGAATCTTACAAAGTTGATTCCATAACTGCGATATTTTAATAACATCTCTTTCCATTCCGGAATTGTCATGGGTGGATGCCCGGTCTCCGGGTATTCTGCGCAATTTGCCTCACCCCGCAAAAAAATTGCCCTGCCGTTCAGTGCCAGTCTGCCGCTGCCGTTATCACCAAAAGAGCGGATGCCGAAACGGGTCCTGCACTCAGCAGTGCTACCGCCTTTATCTTCTGCTGACATACCGTTGTCCAGGGTTACAGCCATCTCATAGAGATTGCCCTCATCTTCGTCCCACAGTTTCACATTCTCCCGCAGAGGCAGATCACGGAACCAGATTTCCATTGTTTTCGGATTCTCCTCTTTATCTGTTCCGGCTTCCGCTAATCCCTCCCCGGAATAGCTGATAATTTCCGTCAATGTCTGTGTGTCTTCTAACTCTCCTGCCGCCAGAGCCTCTGACTGTAATATGATTTTCGCATCTTTATATACTTTCTTTGCGCCAGGTGCCAGTTCCACACATACATCCAGCACATATCCGCCTGCTTTATTTTTCTCTTCCTTTTTCACCGCTCTCGGATATACCCGAACGCTGTCTATAAAATTCTGCGGTCTGGTATACATGCTGCATTCGCCAAGTATCCCGTTCCAGTTCGTCTGTGTCTCATCCGTCGCTGCGGAAGAATAACAGATGGCAGCTTTGGGCATTCCCGGATAGCTGTTATCCGAAAGAAACGTAAATTCATGTTCTCCCAGTGCCGCCCCGGTGAGTTCAAAAATATAAGGTGTACTCAGTGTCCCCTGCCGGAACACCGCACACGCTTCTCCATCCACTAGCAGCCGGAGTGCCCGTGCCCGCTCCGCCAGTACGAACAGCCTGTCGGTTCCGTAATCCGGTACCGTTATCTTACGACTGATCCTGGCTTCTCCCTCATAGGTATGCCGCCTGGTAAATCTCGTAGCGATCGGTGCATCTTTGTCTATCTCTCCCGCCGCATTCCCCAGTACCGCATCCGGATGCCACTGATTCGCCCCCACATCTCTATGTCCGATCCCGTTCTCATCCAACGTCCCCGGCAGATCCATCTGTCCCGTGGTTCCGTCCTCCAGTACTACATGCCATTTTCCATTCAACAATATTCTCATATAAGCTCCATCCCACAGACCCTTTTCCATACAGAAAATCCCCTAGCAGATCCATAGTAAATTTTCTGATGTTTTCTCCTTGATCACGGAATCATTATATAGCTTAACTTTAGTGTTTTAAATTCACTATCATGAACTATTTTTTTATATTCATTGCATTATTCTGAACCTTTTTGATATAATATGCGTGAAGGAGTGAATCAGAAATGACAGATAGAAGAACTTTTTTATGCGAAGATTTTGAAATTTCCTATGAAGATACAAAAAAAGGATGGTCCATGCCCTATTCGCATCACCACACCAACTATGAAATCTATATTCTGCTCTCCGGGGAGCGTCTGGTTACCATCGGCGATATCACCTACCGGGTAAAAGCCGGCATGGCAAGCCTGTTTGAGAGCAATATCTCTCACCGAAGCGTCGGTGACACGGATTATACCGGGATCTGCATCCATTTTTCAAAAGTCTATCTTGAAAAATACTTTTTACCTGCCGTAGTATCTTCCTACCTGACCTGTTTCAAGGCACCGATCATTTTCATTCCCGAGGATTACAGACAAAAGCTCGTCGACTGGAACGCAGCTTCCTGCTGCAAATCTCCCACTGCCTACCTGTTGCTTGCACAGATTCTTACAGATCTGGCAGCTTTTCGCTATCAGTATCCTCTTGAAAATGAAATTTCTGTCAGTGAGAATAAAGCTTCCGGTTTTCAGCGGATCATTAATTATATTAACGCAAACTATACAACGCTTCAGACCGTCCAGGATATCGCCGAATCCTGCGGTGTGTCCGAAAGCTATGTCCACCGGGCTGTCCGGCGGACAGAATCCCTCACCGTAAAAGAATATATTAATAAGCTTCGCCTCCGTCATGCCATACACCAGGTGGAACAGGGCGGCAATTCTCTCTCTGTCATCAGCAAGTCCTGTGGTTTCCAAAGCGTTTCTTATTTTTACCGGGTTTTTAAAAAACACTACGGCATGACCCCTACACAATATTTTTCCAAAAAAGAACCCCATTACTGATATTTCTATCAGTAATGGGGTTCTCATCATATTCTCATATATCCTAATTATTGCTTACACAATACCCTCTCAGATTGTCTGGCCGACTTTCCTTACCTACCCGCAATAGCAGCCTTTGCTACTGTGCCCCTTCAGAAGAAAGTTCTGTTTGGGTTACTGTATAATCATTTTGTTCTGCATTATCGTACCATAACCATATCATATAGATAAATTCATGTTATGAAAAGCAACCTGCTGTTGCCATACTCTATGCCTGTCATACACCAAAATATTTTCGGCACTTTTCGCTTTTAGTGCCAAAAGTGTATTGACAAAATTATGATTATTTATTACATAATTTCAAATCTTTGTTACACGTTTTCATCTCCGCAATCTTGGAACTGCCCAGCAACGTTCCACACACCACTTACATTCCCCGACGTCTCGGCGGTACCAACCCCGACACGACGAAACCGGATTCTCCCGAGATCCTTGCCTTACAGGACCGCAAAAAAGAGGGCGAGATCGCCGAAAACTCTCTGGTGATCTCACCCTCTCTGGATTATCAACCGCTACTTCATCAAGCCTCCTCACAGATTCTTCCCGCATTCCATCAGGTATGCATCCATTCCCAGACACATTGCACCGATGATTCCGGGGTTCTCGCCCAGTGCAGGAGCCACCACATACTGTGACATATCCTTCGGCAGGCTGGTCTCCGGCAGATAGCCATTCAGAAACTCCACCGCATTCTGTCTCACCATGTCGAAAACCTTCTCCTGGTGCATCACACCGCCCCAGAGAATGATCTTCTCCGGTGAGTAAGTCAGCATGTAATCTGCCACAGCCTGTCCGATGTAGTAACTTTCCAGTTCCCAGACATCCTCTCTTCCGGCCAGTTCAGCTCCCTTTCTGCCATACCTGCCCTGAATCGCAGGACCGGAAGCCAGTCCTTCCAGACAGGCACCGTGATAAGGACAGCAGCCTTCATAGGTATCCTCCGGGTGCTTGCGCAGGAAGATATGTCCGCCCTCGGGATGCATCAGGCCATGCAGCAGTCTGCCGTTAATATATGCCCCTACACCTACTCCCGTACCAATGGTGATATAGAGCGCATTCTCACACCCCTTGGCTGCGCCGAAGCGTACCTCGCCAAGCACTGCTCCATTGACATCTGTATCAAAACCTACAGGGACTTTCAGTGCTTCCCGGAACGCTCCCGCAAAATCATAAAATCTCCATGCCAGCTTCGGAGTGCTGGTAATATAGCCGTAGGTTGCCGATTTTTTATTCAGATCCACCGGGCCGAAACAGCCGATCCCCAGTGCCTCGATTCCTTTATCCTGAAAATATGCTATCATTTTCGGCACCGTACTCTCCGGTATCTCCGTAGGGAATACTGCCCTGTCGAAAATATTTCCCTGCTCATCTCCTATGGCACATACCATCTTTGTGCCGCCGGCTTCAATTCCGCCTAATTTCATTCTAACATCCTCCCATTACAACTTTTTACTATGCCTGTTCCCTGTTCAGGATCCGCTTATGGAACACCAGCACAAACAACAGAGTAAAGAGTATCATTGCTGCCGGCATGATCAGAAAGCTCCTGCCATATCCTGTTTTTTCAGCAATGTCTCCGTAAATATAGTTAAATCCAATATCAAACAGTGATGCTACACTGATGATCAATCCGGACATCGTGGACACCTGCGACGGATCATAAAGTCTCCCGATGGCCATAACCAGTGTCGGATAAATGATCGAGCAGAACAGTCCGGCCAGACTCAGCATCCAGAGTGCCCCACTGAAGATCCCTGCCGCATAAAGCACTGCAGAAATCACAGAAAACAAGGCAATGCTCGGGAATACCTTCAGCCGGTCAACCAACGGAGAAAAGACCAGTCTTCCCACCGTCATTCCGCCAAAAAACAACGCCATATAATTGGCAGCCTTTCCCTGCTCCAGTCCCAGCGCATTGGTTCCGTAGATCACAAACCAGTTCAGCATTCCATGTTCTGCAATAAAGTATACACCAAAGATCACCACCATGACAATCCAAAGGTAGTTTCCCTTCATTTTCCTTCCCTGCTGATCCTTTTCTGCCTTCTTCACTTCTCCGCTGTCCGGGATCTGCAGTTTTAAAATGATCAGAAACGCCAGAACGCCGATGGCAAAAAGAACCCCTGTCACAGCTTTCCATCCGCCAAAATCGTTAGCCAGATTTCCGATCAGACTCTGTCCTCCGCTGGTACCGATTCCCTGCGTAAAGAACAATACATTGACGATCATGGCCGGTGATGTGGCAAAAATGAACGGTGTGATCAGTGTAATGGACGTATTCAACAGCGTAGAAGCTCCCATTGCCAGGAACATTCCCACCAGCAATGCATAATAGTTATCTGTAAGCAGGAATACCAGCATTGCACACATCCATACTGCGAGAAATCCCAAAAAAGCCTTTTTGCGGTCGATCCTATCCATGATTCTGCCTCCGGCCAGCAGGAAACACAGATTTCCCGCATAGCTTACGGCTATGATCGTGGACAGCCCCTTTGCCGTCAATGCAAAATGCGTCTGAAAAATGCCGGAGAAAATACCTCTCAGGCTGTCACTGATTCCCAGGCCGACCATCAGGATTGCAAATCCGATGAGAGCGATCCTTCTATTACTCTTCTCCATTCTGGCTCCCATCTTCCGGCTCTTCTACATCGATCCGTACATTTTCTACATTTCCCAGTGTCACGTCCTCCTCGTAAAAAGGCAGGATTCCTTCTTTCTTCGTGATCTGAATATCATGGAAGGAGACATTCTTCACATAATCCGCATAGATTCCGGAAATCTTTGTGTGGATCTCTCCCTCTCCCTGGCAGGGTCTCTTATCGTAGCCGTTGATCTCCCACTTGGATTTCTTATCCAGTGTCAGCCGAATGCCCTCAAAGGTCACATCTTCAATATAATTGTCTTCACTGCCCAGCAGGAAAATGCCGTTTTCTCCCTCGCAAGTAATATTCTGGAAGCGGATATTGCGGATCTTACCGGCCTTAACTCCGGGTTTGCGATCCAGCGCAGTCAGGCAGACAGCCTCCGCTCTTCCCCACCATTCATAAGAGAATCTTCTGGTCTCCATAATGATGTTGGAAAAGATTACATTTTCCACGTTGCCATTATCTCTGATCTGAATGGAAATTCCACGGTTACTTCTGGAAATACAGCAATTTTCCACCAGAATATTCCGGAAGTCAGACTCTCCCTCCGTGCCGAATTTGATGGCAGCACTGGTGGATACCAGGGTACAATTGGTGACCACGATATTTTCACAGGGACCGTATTTCTTATAATCCCCGGAATTTTTCAATACGATGGCGTCATCTCCACATTCAATGTGACAGTTACTGATCCGGACATTCTGACAGTGATCCGGATCGATGCCATCGGAATTCGCCATCTTCAGATTATTCAGCAGGCGGATACCGTCGATCAGCACATCCTTACAGCCTACCAGATGCACTGTCCAGAAGGCACAGTTCGTCAGGCGGACTTCCTTGATGGTCAGATGCTTTACATCCTCCAATAGCAGGAGCGGAACTCTGGGATAATAGGAACCCTCGATATGATAACCCGAGTCATCTCCGTAAAAGACAGATTCATTGCCATCAATGGTACCCTGTCCGGAGATCGTCACATTTTCCTGTCCCAGCGCATAGATAAAGGCATGGAACGGGCGTCCTGCATATTCACTGTTCAGGAAAGAAGGCAGGCCGGATTCATGGGCTGTGATTTTACCATTGTTGCGCAGCGGGTAATAATCTTCTATGTTGCTGCTGGCTTTCCAGACAGCGCCCGGCTCCAGATGTACCTCCACATTGGATTTCAACAGCACATATCCGGAAGAATATGTCCTGCCGCCGGGGAAGAGGACTACGCCTCCTCCCTGTTCTGCACACGTATCGATTGCTTTCTGAATGACAGGGGCATCATTGGTCTGTCCATCGCCCACTGCACCGTATTCTAATATATTGATCATAATTTTCTCCTTCGTAACCCTCTTACTTTTTTTCATTCACAATACGCAGGGTCTTGATTTCATAAGGCTTCATAGTAAAGCTCCATCCGTCCTGTACACGGGTCATATCCGCATTCTCCACCCCGGAAAAATTCTCCATGCAGTCACAGACTGTTACCTGTGCATCCGGAGCAAGTGGGAAGTTCACATGCACTTTGGTACGCATTCCCCAAGTCTCATAGATACGTACGATGATGCCATTGCCGTCCTCTGCTGCTTTCACAGTATCTGCCATCACATTTTCCTCTGCTATCTGCAGCATTGAGAAGCTGTCTTCATAGATACCCTGTACCTTCTCCCATGCCATCGGGCAGTTCAGATCGTAAGCTTCTCTTACCACACTGCCCTTGCGGAAATCTCCCTGATGAGGGAACAATGCGTAGGTAAATTCATGCTGTCCCTGATCTGCATCGGGATTGGGGAAAATACCTGACTTGATCAATGTCAGTCCCATCACACCCTCATGGACATCATAACCGTATTTGCAGTCATTCATCAGTGCCACACCATAACCGGGCTCGGAAAGATCTGCCCATTTGTGTGCGCATACCTCGAATCTTGCACGATCCCAGGATGTGTTCTTGTGTGTCGGCCGCTTTACATTGCCGAACTGGATCTCATAATCCGCTTCATGTGCCAGAACATCCACAGGGAAGGATACTCTGAGCAGCTGTTGATGTTCCTGCCAGTCCACTCTGGTCTGAAAATCGATCCTTGCGGTGTGCCGGTAGAAACGAATGGTCTGTTCGATCATGGAATCCTGGAACCGTCTGCGCACATGTAATGCCGCCGTCTCCGGTCCGTTCTCCAATACTTTGAATTCTTCCACATCAATGACATCCCAGGATTTCTCCAGATATCCCTCGTCAATATTCCAGGCATCGAATTCTGCCGGCCGATCCTCATATACGGTGAGACGGTTACCCATCCTGCCCTTTTGGATCAGTTCCCGGTCCTCCCTGATATCCACCAGGCTTGTGATCTCAGCATTGGCATCAAATCTTACGGTAAAATAGGGCGTTTTGAAGCTTACCGGTCGTCCGTTTTCCTCCATTACAAGCTCAGTGAAACAGTTGTCCTCTCCGGAGTTCACCGCTCTGCACACAGTAACACCGCTGGGTCCTGCTGTTATTTTCTGCCAACTGCCCTCTGCATTCCGGATCAGTGCCGTACGTGCAAAGCTCAAAGGATTCCATACCGCGCAGACCTCCTCATTCTTCTCCGCACGATACCGGAACAGCTTTTCCCGGATGCTCTTCTTCGCTGTTTTCATCATTTCTTCATCCGCAGCAAAAATCTCTTCATACTGTGCGGCGGAATCCTCATACACTTCCTTAATAGAGGAACCGGGCAGAATATCGTGGAACTGGTTCAGCAAAAGCAGTTTCCAGCTGTGTTCCAGTTGTTCCTGTGGATAGAGATACTTTTGATCCAGAAGTGATGCCATTGCTGCATACAGCTCGGTTTCGCCGTTTTTGAACTCAGCCTTACGATTATATTTTTTATTCTGTGCCATGGAAGTATAAGTACCACGGTGGAATTCCAGATATAGTTCACCATCCCATACCGCCAGACGCTTTTTGTCCATTTTGTCTTCCAGAATATGAAAGAATTCCTTCACCCCTGTCTGTCTTGCTGCAGGACATTCCACGATGCTGTGCTCCAGCCTTCTGCTCTGCTCCAGCATCTCTTCTGTGGGGCCTCCACCGCCATCACCATAGCCGTAACAGGTCAGCACCTCAGTGCTCACATCCTTATCCTGATACCGCTGCCAGGTACCCATGAGCTGGGAGGCATTCTGCAGACCATTATAAGTGGTGGAATGGTTTCCCACCATCTTCAGGTCACCCGGCTTCTGATAGTTTCTGGTAGAAATCAGATGTGTCAACACTTCCGTTCCGTCAATGCCCTTCCAGAGAAAGGTGTCGTGAGGAAACCGGTTGAACTCATTCCATCCGATTTTCGTGGTCATAAAATAAGGAATCCCGGATTTCTGCAGGATCTGCGGCAGCGCCGCACTGTAACCAAAGACATCCGGCAGCCACAATACTTCATTTTTCTCCGCACCGAGCTCTTGTTCAAAAAATCTGCGGCCATAGATGATATGCCGGATCAGGGATTCTCCGGAGGAAATGTTGCAGTCCGGCTCCAGCCACATGGCCCCTTCCGCTTCCCATCTGCCCTCTTTGATCCGTTCCCTGATTCTGGCAAATACCCCGGGAGCATCTTCCTTCACGAACTCATAGAGCTGTGGCTGACTGGACATAAAACGGTATTCCGGATATCTGTCCATCAGGTTCAGTACCGTCTCAAAGCTGCGAACTGCCTTTTGTCTGGTCTGACGCAGGGGCCATTTCCATGCCACATCAATATGGGTATGGCCGATACTGTGCACCGTCACCGGATTCGGTCTTCTGTCGGCATAATAAGTACCTTCCAGCTCCTGCGCCGCCATTTTCATGCTCTCAAAGCATTCTGCGGATCCGGGTCTGCGCAGATCCAACAGATTTACGCATCTTTCCAGTGCTTTAAAGCCCTCGATCCTGGATAGATTGTCCTCCGGCAGAAGATCCGCAGCTTCATAGACAGCCTGCATGTCATAATAGAGTCCAGCCGCCTCTTCCCGGTAGACTGCCAGCTCCAGGCGGAAGAAATTCGTACCGGTAAACGTGCCTGCATACGCACTGGAATACGCATAAAAAGCCAGTTCGTAAGTCTCTCCTGCTTTGGCATGCTCCGACAGAATGATAAACTGATGGTTCATATCCAGCGTGGCTGCAAATCTGCCGTTCACATAAGCCATGATCTGGGGATTGTCCGTATTCCAGATATCTGTGGCTCCGGTATTCAGCACGGCACGGACTGTATGCCCCTCCATCTGCTCCGGGACCGCCACATCTGCCAGGAAGAAATAATGCTGATCCAGCTCACCCCAGGTCTCATTGCGGCCGAAATCCCGGAAATCCTTTCCTTCTCTGTGGAATTCCTCCTCAAAATGGTAATCCGCTTTGGCGATCTTCACGGAAGTTACCGGTTGTCTGTCACTATATATCATCTGCTCTACGGCTTCGAGAACAGCTTTGATCCGATTTCTAACAGTGTCCATAACACACTCTCCTCTGATTTTTATCTGAAAACAAGAAAAGCGGGGAGAACCGGAACAGTCTCCCCGCCGGACAGCTTTAGCCCTTGATACCGGTGGATGCAATTCCTTCTACCAGATATTTCTGCATAGTCAGGAAAATAACAAATATAGGAATCAGGGACAAGGTTGCCATTGCAAACATAGCACCCCAGTCAGAACCTGCGGTAGGATCCGAGAACATCTTCAGAGCGTAACTCACCGGATATTTCAGAGGATCGCTTAAGTATAACAGTGCTGCCAGGAAATCATCCCATCTCCACATAAAGGAGAAGATCGCACTGGTTACCAGTGAAGGTTTGATCAGAGGAAGGATGATACGGAAGAAGATCGTATAGGTAGAACATCCGTCCATTCTGGCCGCCTCATCCAGATCCATGGGAATCCCCTTGATGAACTGGATATTCAGGAAAATGAAGAATCCCTGACCGAACCACTGGGGAACAATGATAGGAAGGTAAGAACCGACCCAGCCTAATTTATTGAAAATTATGTACTGCGGGATCATTACTACCTGGAACGGAAGCATCATGGACAACAGCATGCAGGCGAACCAGAATCCCTTGAATTTGAAGTTAATTCTTGCGAAGCCGTATCCGATCACAGCAGAGGAAGCCACTGCTCCGATGGTGGATAAACCTGCGATCACAAAAGAGTTTTTGAAGAAGGTTCCGAAATTGTATCCGGCAAATCCCTGCCAGCCTACCTTGTAGTTCTCCAGAGAGAAGTGTCTCGGGATCAATTCCGATGCCGTTCTTATGATCTCATTGGTATCCTTGAAGGTACTAAATATCATCCATACTAACGGATATATCATCACACAGGCAAAACAGAAGGTGAAGATATGATAAATCACTCCGATAGCTAATCTTTTTTCTTTATATCCTTTTTTCATACGCTCACCATCAACCTTCTGATTCATAATATACCCACTTGTTCTGGGTCTTGAACAAGATCAGTGTCAAAATTCCTACTACCAGAATCATAAACCATGCAAGTGCACATCCATAGCCGAGTTTATTATAGGTAAATGCGTTCTGGTACATATATACAGTATAGAAAAGGGTGGTATCCCTTGGTTTTCCCTGTGTAATAATGTAGCTCTGTGTAAATGCCATAAAGCCGTTGATCAACTGGTTGATCAGATTGAAGAAAATCGTGGGGGTCAGCATGGGGAGTGTGATCTTGAAGAACTTATGGACACCGCCAGCTCCATCCATGGTGGCTGCCTCATATAGGCTTACGGGAATCTGCTTTAATCCTGACAGGAAGATCAGCATGGAGGATCCGAACTGCCATACTGCCAGAATGATCAGTGTCCAGATCGCAGTATCGGAACGTCCCAGCCATGCGATATCCAGTCCGAACAGACCGTTGATCACACCGTCACTGGCAAACATTCTTTTCCACAGAATGGCAACTGCCACACTGGAACCGATAATGGAAGGAAGGTAATATACTGCTCTGTAAAAGCCGGACAGCTTGGTGCTCTTCACTAAAAGCATTGCTACGATCAATGCCATGATCAGACGAAGAGGTACGGAAAATACCACATAATACATGGTGACGCCGAATACCTTCCAGAATTTCGGATCATCCGTGAACATGGTAATGTAGTTTTCCAGCCCAATGAATGTCGGGGACTGTAAAATATTGTATCTAGTAAATGAAAATGCAAAAGATAAAAGCATGGGAACCATCATGAATGCCAGAAACCCGATAATGAACGGTCCGACAAACACATATCCGGATACATTAGGACTATCCATCCACTGACCCAATGTTCTTTTTCTCTTTGGGGAAGTCTTTTCTTTGCTCATTTTTCCTCTCCTTCTGCCTTTTTTATAACAAACGCCCGGCCCCCGCCCGATGCCGGATGGGATCCAGGCGTCCTTTTATTACAATTTGTTATAACGGTCTTACTTCAGAAGTCTTACTTTGCCGCCTCACTCAGAATCTTCTGAGATGTGGTTACGAATTCTTCTGCTGCTCCTGCTGCATCTGTATCTCCATAACGCAGATTCTCAACAATGGTCTTGCCCTGTGCCTCTATTTCACCCTTACCGGAGGGATCGGGATCATCAATAGGAGTTGCGATCTTGGATACTTCTGCGATATAGTCAAATACCTTCTGGGAATTCTCATCCACATTAGGTTTGATTGCTTCTGCCACATCACTGTTCACAGGGATGCCTCTCTCTGCCAGCAGGATATTGTTGCACTCAACGCTGTTGGTGAACCAGTCCAGGAATTTTGCAGCTTCCTCTTTATTCTGAGAAGTCTCGGCGATAGAAAAGAACTGGCTGGGCTTTAAGAACATCGGTTGGGTGGTTGCATCGCTGGTAGTAGGATACATGGTGATTCCCAGATCTCTACCGGCTGTGTTGGCAATACTGATGTACTGGTTGGAATAAGAAAAGTCATTCCAGGTAGTTCCGTCAATGATAGGCTTGGTCTCTACTACATCCGGGTTCTTCTCTGCCAGAAGATCAGGAGAAATAGCGGATTCTGCCTTGTTGAACTTATCCACATTAGCGAAGTGGGTTTCGCAAGCAGTCTTGGTACCTGCTGCCAGCTCATCAAACAGGTGGGAGCCCTGTGTTCTTGCGATAACCTGCATCATGTTGATGCCGCCATCGTAGTAGGTTTTCACACCGGTCTTCTCGTAAATGGTCTGTCCAATATCATACAGTTCGTCGATGGTCAGCTGCTCTGGAATCTCTACGCCGGCCTGTTCTACGATTTCTTTGTCATATACCATCATAGGAGCATTACTGCCAAGGCTTAATGCGTAACAGGTTCCATCAATAGATCCACTATCGATAACGCTGTCTGCAATCTTGCTTGTGTCAATGACACCGCTGTCAATAAACTGGCTCAGATCAGCAAGCTGTCCGCTCTGCTGATACTGTTGCAGATAGGAGTAATCCATCTGGATAATATCGGGAAGGTTGCCGCCTGCTGCCATTGCAGAAAGCTTATCCCAGTAGCCTGACCAGTCGGTAAACTCTACCTTGATCTCTACATTGGGGTTCTGTTCCATGTAAAGGTCAACTGCCTTCTTGGTTACATCATTTCTTGTCTGGTTTCCCCACCAGCAAAGGTTCAGGGTTACTTTGTCACCACTGGCAGCCTGTGCAGCGCTGTTATCACCTGTGGCAGCGGAGCCTGTGCCAGATGCATCAGAACTGCCTGCGCTGCTTCCACATGCAGCCAGAGACATGGTCATCATTACAGCCATAAGACCTGCAATCATTCTTTTCTTCATTTGTTATACCTCCCATACAATCTTTCGGGTATGTGTCCTGCACATCCCTCGTTGTTGTTTCGATGAATTTATTTTATGTCCATTTTGCATAATGGTAAAGTTAAATAACGGTTCTGTCGATGCAAAAAATGGCTTTTTTAACCATAATCTTACATTTTTTTCGTCACATTTTCATACTTTTTTCAGTTTCCCCATATTCTATATGGCATTTTGCATAATTTCGTGTTCAAAAAAAGGTTTCTGAATGTTCAAAAAACGGCTTTTTGTTTTCTTCCCACGGATGAAAATTGAACTTCCCATATTTTTACTATATAATAACCATGATACGGAGGTTTTTCCATGAGCAATTTATCACAGCGTTTTAATAATCTGTCTTTATATAAGAAAATACTACTGATCCTGTCAACGACATTGCTTTTTGTGTTCTTTGCTTTTGTTGTGGGCATTCAGCTTCTTTCCCAGTATTATGCCCGTGAGCTGTATACTTCCAATGCACAGTCTCTAAATTATGTATCTTCCTTCGTCTCTGCAAGAATGGAGACCGTGGAATCCGGTTCTGCCCGGATCCTGTCCGATACCATCATTCAGACGAATCTCGCCGATATCATGGATGCTCCCACCAGTATCCGTAATGCCCAGAGAAAGCAGACGATATATCAGGCTCTCTATCCTTATATTTTTGATGACGACTATATCAAATCCATCAGTCTGATACTTCCTGACGACACACTGATCTGCATGGGAAATACTTCCGATCTGGATGCTTTTCCTCTGGAGGAACTGGCAGAAAATGCAGCAGCCTGCCAGGGGCGTGCCAGCTGGAGTGCACCGGCTTCCCCCGGGAATACCATCGTACTTTACCGGGATATCCGGCAGCTTCGTCATCTGACCCTGGATCATCTGGCTTACCTGTACATAGTGATCGACCTGGACCAGCTGATCAGTGATGCCCTGGAGAATGCCGGATATTCTCTCTCCACGCATTCCCGTTTTATCCTGTTTGCAGGAAATGCGCAATTTTATCCACAAGAGACTTACCATCCGGAACTGTATTCCAGCCTGCTGCAGTCACTGAATCATGGCAGCAGCCATTATTCTATTCTTTCCATAGACCATCGGAAAACCTTTGTCATCCAGGGAGATTTTCCACACACCGGATGGAATTATCTGTATTTTCAGGATTACGATCCGCTCTTTTCTGCGATCCATTCTGTTCTGATCCGGGTGATCCTGTTCTCTGCTGCGGTCGTGATGATCGCTCTGTTCCTGGCACTGTTGCTTCTGCGCAGGATACTGCACCATCTGGATCTTCTGGTAGAGAAGATCCGCCGCTTCGGACAGGGACTCCCTGATCCGAAGGACACCGATCACTACGATTACAGTCTCCGTACCGATGAGATCGGGCAGCTGCATGTCAGCTTTGACGAAATGAAATCCAATGTAAAGACTTTGCGGGATAAAAACTATGAAAAGCAGCTGTTGCTCCGGGATACCAATATCAAGATGCTGCAGCAGCAGATCAACCCGCATTTTCTCTACAATACCCTGGATACCATCAACTGGATGGCGCAAAAATACGGTGCCGATGACATCTCCACCATGGTCCGGTCCCTGGGGAATCTGTTCCGCGCTGCTGTCAACAGCAAAGAAGACCTGATCCCCTTAAAAAAGGAACTGGACGTTTTAAAGGATTATATCCGGATCCAGCAGATCCGTTTCGGAGACCGGCTGGACTTCCAGCTGCACGTACCGGATGACATTTCCCATATTTATGTCCCGACACTTTGTATCCAGCCTCTGGTAGAGAACGCATTAAAATATGCTCTGGAATTCAGTGACGATGTCTGTCATATCACCGTCACCATTTCCGAAAAAGACACCGTCTACCAGATTACCGTAGCAAATACCGGTTCCCATTTCGAGGATGATCTCATCTGGAAGCTGGAACACAGGCAGGTCACTCCCCAGGGTTCCGGTGTGGGACTGGTGAATATCAACTCCCGCCTGAAGCTGCTCTTCGGCGACCGGTACGGCTTATCTATATACAATGAAGACGGAATGGCCATTGTACTGCTGTCCATTCCCAAAGAAAGAGAGGATTCTTATGCTCAGATTGATGATTGTAGATGATGAACAGATCATACGTGAAGCACTTTCTTCCATGATCGATTATACCTCCCTCGGCTACAAGGTGATTGCCACCGCCAAAAACGGAATGGAAGCCTATGACCGGATCCGTGATGACTATCCCGATGTTGTGATCACGGATATCAAAATGCCTATTTTGAACGGGCTGGAACTGATCGAACGTGCCTCCCACATCGACTCCCGGATCACTTTTATCCTGTTATCCGGTTACGGTGAATTCGAATATGCCAAGCAGGCCATGAAATACGGGGTCCGCTATTATCTCTTAAAACCCACGGACAAGCAGGAGCTGATCAGCTGTCTGGATACGATCCGTGAAGAAAAAAAGCAAAAAGAGATACAGCAGAAGGCGGAGCAAGAACTTCTGCTGAAGGATATGCAGTCACCATTAGAACAGGGGCTGGTTATGGAAGCGTTGGATCAGCCTGACAATTTTCCCCAGGTATTCAAAAAGTATCAGGGGCTTCTGTCCTTTCCCGAAAAGGGACTATATGCCTGTATCTGTTCCTTTGTAGAAGAAACCTATCTGAAAAGCTTTCTAAAGGATATCGTGCGGATTCTGCTTTCCTGCGGAGCAGAAAGTGTCTTTTCTGTTATTTATGTAAAAAACAGTGCGCTTCTGGTCCTGTCCTCTCCCACCCTGGTCCATCAGGAAACGATCCGCCAGTCTTTGGAGGAGCTGCATTATCCGCAACAGTGTGTAACCTTTGAAGCCTCTTTTCTCCACGGTGACACTTCGGAAGATTTGTTTGCGCAGATCATATCCAAGATAGCCCGCTATGACCGGATCCTGCTGATCCGCCCCGAAACCGGAGAAACCAGGGAATTCCATAACAACATGGCCGCTCCCTGGCGGATTTCCAGGCTGCGTGAAGCATTTACCGCTTCCCCGGCCGAAACGGATATTCCATCTCTGCTGGATTCCGTCTTCACTCCTTCCATGACTCCGGATGTTGCGAAGAATATCGCCCTGGGACTTTTCCTGAATCCCGATAACTCCGGACAAGAGCCGCCGCTGGATATTGCCTGTGACTTTTTCCGCCGCCTGTATTCCTGTACCCAGACCTCCGAAATCCGGAAGCTGGCGGAGATCGTACTGCTGCAGGAGAAGGACGAGGCTGCCTCCTCTAAGGGCGGTGCCAACATCAGCCTCTTAAAATCTTACGTGGAAGCCCATCTGGATTGTGAGACCCTGTCTTTAAAATGGCTGGCAGAGAACTATCTCTTTGTCAGTGTCGGCTACCTGAGCAAGCAATTTGTAAAGGAGGAAGGCATCCGCTTTTCCGATTACCTGAACAAAAAGCGGATGGAACAAGCCATCCGCCTTATGGTGTACTATCATAATGACAATATCAAAACTATTGCCAGGTCTGTGGGATTCGGCAATAATCCACAGTATTTCAGCCAGGTATTTAAAAAATATACCGGCTATACTCCCACAGAGTATATTGAGAAGGTGGGTGCCTCTGCGCCCTCCTGATGCAGTCTCCCTCATCGTAAGGGAATTACATGCAGTTGTCCAGAAGCTTCATCAAAGCATCATGCGCTATGGTAAATGTCTCAAGACCGCTGAGTACCTTCTTTTCTTTGACAGCAATGCTCCTGCCGTCCTTTTCCAGTGCATGGAAACCCTCAAACTCAAACAGGTGCGGTTCCAGTGACAGGAATCCATCAAATCCGGAGGCTGACAGACGCTTCAGGATCACCGCCACATTTCCGTCACCATAGCCTGCCGGAACTACACTCTGGTCTGACTTCAAGGCATCCTTTACATGGATATAAGCGATGTAGGATTTTAGCATCTCATAGGCTTCCAGCGTATCCTGCCCACACTGTACAAAGTTGGCAAAGTCAAAAATAGCTTTAAAATGATCCCCGTAAAAGGTATCCATGAGTTTTTTGCATTCCGGAGCCATTGCTCCATAGATATCTTTTTCATTTTCATGCAGGAGCAGTGTATCATTCGCAGAGGCATAGTCCACGAATTTACCGATCCTGTCGAAGACTTCGCCCTCATAGGCTGCCGGATCACTCTCCTGCGGAAGATAGAAGCTGAACATCCGGATCGTCGGGCATTCCATCTTATGGCTGATCTCCACTGCCCTCTTGAACTCTTCAAAATGGGGAGTGAAATCATCCGTGATCAGAATTTTACCCAAGGGAGATCCCAGGGCAGAAAGCCGGATTCCATTTTCATCCAGTGTCTTCTTGATCTGCGCCACTTTTTCATCCGTGTGATAGATCAGATTTTCTCCATCCACTCCGCGCATCTCCACATAAGACATTCCCAGTCCTTTCAGACCTGCGATCTGAGCTGTCAGCTCCGGTGCGATTTCATCTGCAAAACCTGTGATTTTTACTGTCATTCTTTTGTCCTCCTTAATATGTTCCTGTCGTATCAAATACAATATCAGTGTCTTCCTTTTTTCTGGAAGTGGCACGTTTTTTGTTCAATTCTCGTAAAAACAATTCTTCATCCAACGGCAGTTCCACGGTGCGGTCCAGCCAGCTGGACAGATGCATGGCATTGGACAGAGTGAGCCCCCGGATTCCCTCCGTTCCCTCTGCCACCAATGGAGTTCCTCTTAAAATATGACCTGCGAATGCTTTCAATACACCAATATGCTGCTCGTTTTGTCCATCCGTCTCAATCTCAATTCTGGAATATTCCGGCTTTTTAAATCCTTCCTTCTCCGTTTTGCAGAAATCGCTCACATTGGTGGACAGTTTATCAAAAAATAGTCTGCCTTCCTCGCACACGATTTTTCCCATCTCGAAGGTCAGCTCCAGCCGGTTGGTTCCTGGAGCATCTGCCGTGGTAGTCACGAAGACACCGGTGGCTCCGTTTTCAAATTCCATATAAGCCGTCACATCATCCTCGACCTCGATATCATGCCATTTTCCTTCGTGGCAGAAGGCTCTCACCTTCACAGGCATGCCGCACAGCCATTGCAGCAGATCCAGCTGGTGCGGACACTGGTTCAACAGCACGCCGCCACCTTCTCCGTCCCAGGTTGCCTTCCAGCCCGCCGCATCATAATAGCTCTGATTACGATACCAGTCGGTGATGATCCAGTTGACACGTCGCAGCTGCCCAAGTTCGCCACTCTGGATCATTTCGTGAAGTTTTCTGTATACACAGTTGGTTCTCTGATTTAACATGATGGCAAAGGATCTGTCAGACCTTTCCGCTGCCTCATTCATCTCCCGTACCTGTTTCGTGTAGACTCCTGCCGGTTTTTCGCTGATCGCATGCAGTCCATGCTCCAATGCATAGATGACGAATTCCGGATGCAGATAATGTGGTGTTGCCACCAGAACGGCATCACAGCTTCCCGAATCGATCATTTTCCTGCCATCATCAAATACCTTGACCGTCTCCGGAAGATTGTTCCTTGCCCAGTCCAGGCGGCTCTGCCGGATATCCGCTACGGCGGTCAGTTCCATATCCGGCACCATCCCTTTCAACACATTGCCTGCATGACCGGTTCCCATACTCCCAATACCAATAATGCCCAGTCTTACCTTTTCCATTTAGACACCTTTCCTTTCATTCTCTGATGTATTTCTTTGATGTTCTTATTGTAACTTCTCTACGATTGTAATAATATGTATATAAAATACTAATTTTATGCAAGATAACGACCTTTGGAGTGCCTATGAAAACCCAAATGACTATTCCCTATTTTACAATTGATGCACCCTATGAACTGGCTTACCGCAACAACGGAACCTCTTCTCCTGCCAGACCGCATACGCACAACGCTCTGGAAATATATCTTACAATGTCCGATCTCCCGGATGTCCTCTTAGACGACACTGTCTCCAGTGTTTCGAAAGGATCTCTGATCATCATTCCGCCTCACCATGTGCATCAGCTGTTCAATCAGAAGCTGACCATCTATGAGCGCTACGTCCTGAATATTAACAGCGACTGGCTGTATACTGTCCTTGGAGCCGGTTCCGGACTCATGCCTTATGCAGATCCGGCTTTCTCTCCTGCGATCCTCCGGCTTTCTCCCACCGGGCTTACCGGGCTCTGCAGTCAGCTGGATCACTATTTGCAGCTGCATCCTCAGCCCTCCCTTTCTGCCTATGCGGATTTTTTCTCTCTGCTAAGTATACTGGATAGCCGGATCCAGCACGGCCTACAGGCATCTTCTACCGGACAGCGTTCTATTTCCCAGTCCCAGAAAAACATCAATGAGGTCATGGCCTTTATCAACCGGCATCTGACAGAGCCACTGACCCTGGAAAGCATTGCTGCAGAATTCTACCTGAACAAGGACTATCTCGGGCGCCTGTTCAAGGAACATACCCATGCCACCATCGGGCATTATATCTCCGTGCAGCGGGCTAACCTCGCCCAGACGATGCTGGCAGAGGGCCGGACCGTCACCGAGGTACAGGAACTTCTCGGCTTCTCCAGCTATGCCTATTTCTTTAAATTTTTCAAAAAAATGACCGGGATCTCTCCCAGTCAATATCGTAAAGATAACACTATGCCTCTGTCGCATTCTCCGTCTCCACATTCCAAAAAAGGAACTGCAGCCTGTGTATAAACACACATTGCAGTTCCTTTTGCTTTTACCTGTCTACTTCACAAGCTATCTTATTATTTAGTCAGCAGCATCATAATGTCATTGCTTCTTGCCACGAACTTGGTCATGGCATCGGCAGACAGAGGTACGTGCTGAAGCTTTGCCAGATCGTACAGCTGCTCGCAGATCATTTCTGCATTCTCACCATCCTGGTGCTCAGTAATGTACCAGAGGATGGCTGGCATTCAGGATCATGGTCTCTCCCTCACCGCCGAAGGCACTCATGTCCATACCGGGCATGGAATACATCTTCATCATATCCTGCATACGTCTGCTCTCTTCGGACAGAGTGATCATGGAAGAGATCTTCTTGTTCTTCAGCTTCTCTACTTTGACAGTGATCTTGTCGTTCTTCAGAGCTTTCTTCATCAGCTTGCTGATGCTCTCCGCCTGCTCTTCCATCTCTTTCTCGGCCTTCTTGGAAGTCTTGGACTTCAGGGCATCGGTCACATCCGCATCAATACGCTGGAACTTGATTCCCTCGTTCTTTTTCTTCCGCAGAAAGAGTGCTCACACAAGTTCCGTTGGCAATGGCGGTCTGTCTGGACTGTTCCTCTCTGTCTTTCCAGAGTACTCTTTCATATTCCGCAGACTCTCTGGCACATTCCCGCAGGATTTCCCGGTCCAATCCCCTCCACATATGCTCCGAATCTCTGTACAGATACGGCAATTGCAGTACATTCATCTCCGGTGCCTGTTCTGCGATCTGCGACAGGGAAACTCTTGCAAAAGCAATGCCGCCGTATTTGATCTGTTCCAGTACTTCGCTTTCCGAACCCAGTTTTGCTTCACTCTCCACGATGATATGGATCCGTCCTCCGGTACGCTCCTGCACCAGTTCTGCAAAACCTCAGCGTTACCCAGCGCCGCATCCGGGTGCCATTGATTCGCTCTGACGTCTCTGTGACCGATGCCGCTCTCGTCCAAAGTTCCCGGCAGATGCATCTGCGCTGCCGTTCCATCCGTCAATATTACCTTCCACGTTCCCTCCAGTGAAATTCCCATCGCAATCCCTCTGTTCTTATATAATTTTTTATATTTTTCAGTCAGTCATCACGAAATATAGTTAGTTTCATTATAGACTTCACCTCAAATTCAATGCAACGGATTCTCCTTCATGTTCTATGCAAAAAAGAACCACATTACCGATATTTCTATCAGTAATGCGGTTCTTGAATTCTTATCAGTATGCCCACGGTTCAAATACAAAATGCCGCATAAAGCGGAACCACCTTTTTGTTGTCCTCAAACGCAAAGTTTTTCGCGGAAAGTTTGATCGCGTAAGCCGGCTTATAGGTATCCATATAGACTTTTAAGCTTTTGGCTCTGGTATTATCGGCGGATTTCACCTCAATCGGGATCAGCTGACCATCCCGCTGGATAACGAAATCTATTTCAGCCCCACGCTCGGATTCCCAGTAGTAAGTGTTATAACCATTGATGGCAAGCTGTACATTGACATAATTTTCTGTCATGCCACCTTTAAAATCATTCAGTTCCTCCACCATATAGAGAATATCGTTTGCAGCCAAATCCTTCTTGGCGCAAAGCAGCCCCAGATCCGAAACATAAATCTTAAACGCATCAATATCCCGATAATTTTCCAAAGGCTTCTTGATCTGCTCTACCCTATAGACCTGTGACACAATTCCCGACAGACAGAGCCATTCAATCGCATTTTCAAATTCAGAAGCTCGTCCACCCTTTTTGATCAGCTTATATTGAAAGCGGGTATTTTTCTTGGAAAGCTGAACCGTAATATTATCATAGGCAAGTCTGGTTTTCTTAATTTCATTCAGATTATTGTATTTGCCCATATCATTCAGATAACTTGTCAGAATGGTATCCTGCGTATGGCGGATCAGGATATAATCCCCTGTCTGGACAAACTGCATCACACACTCCGGCATACCGCCTACCACAAGATACTGACGGTAAAGCTGCATGGCTGCATCATGGAGTGCGGATGGCATCGGCCGATTCGTTTCAAAACATTTTTTAATCTGCTCTACAAGTTCATCCTCTCCCATAGCAATCATAAATTCTTCCATATCCATCGGATACAGCGTTTTCATATCAACCTTACCAACGGGAAATGAAAATTTTGCTCTGTTGACGGCAACGCCCAACAGACTGCCTGCCACAATAATATGATAATCCGGGGCATCCTCACAAAAATATTTCAATGACGTTAAAGCCCTTTCGCAAAGCTGTACCTCGTCAAATACAATCAATGTTTTTTCTTTTACAATCGTCTGACCTGCAATATGAGATAAAATCGGTATCAAATAATCAGGACTGATCTTTTCCTCAAAGGTTTCATTCAGTTTTGGATTCGTTTCAAAATTGAAATAGGCTACATTTTCATAATGAGTTCGCCCGAACTCTAAAATAGAATAAGTCTTCCCCACCTGTCTTGCCCCCTGCAAAATAAGAGGTTTGCGGTGTTCATTTTCTTTCCATGCTTCCAGAAAACCCATGATTTTTCTATACATGATCCATCCTCCTTAAAGGTCCTGAATATAGTATAATTATTATTCATGTAAAATTCAATATGTTTTTGTGATGTTTTTGCATTAAAATGCATGAATATTTTTATAAAATCATCATTTTCCGACATGTTTGCTATGGTTTTTACATTTTTTACATTTTTTTACATTTTTTACATTTTTACATTTCTTTACAAGGAATCGCGTTTGCAGTAAAAGCACCCCCACCACAGGTTTTTATTCCTGTAGCGGGGGTGCTGTAAAATATGGGATTCAACTATCGCAGATCAGTATTCCAATACATAGGTTGCTGTCTCGGTAATCGGGAAGCATACCTGTCCGCCTGCATTCGAAACTGTCTTGACAATGCGGGTTCTGCCGTTGACATCTACCTTGTAAACCGTCACTTCTCCGTTTTTCACAGGCACTGTGGTATGGAATACAACGCCTGTACCCAATGCCTGTTTGTTGGTAAAGTCGATGATTCTGGAATGCTCTGTAACAGTATCCTTATGTTCAAAGTTGATTTCCTTGTAACCGGACAACTTGCTCTTTGCAAGGAAGGTTACTGCATCGGAGTTGCCAATGAATACATGCAGGCCACGCAGAGCTGAGGTGGACACTGCTTTCACTGTTGCTGCAGGAATTGTCTTGTCAAAGCCGCTGGCATCTACATGAAGCAGATCCTGGTTGGCACCGGATACATTCTGCTGCTTGTCTTTTGTCTGAGTAGAGATCACTTTTGTAATGGCATCCCATCCGGTGATCTGCTCTCCTGCGATATTTGTGGTGGTCAGTACCGGTTCAGGAGCTGATGAGCCGGAGTCAGAGGAATCACTGCTGGTGTCTCCGGCGGACGGTGCAGTTGTCGGGGTTACAGGAGCAGGGGCCGGAGTCGGGGTTACCGATGGATTTTCAGAATCATCCGATGTTGTGCCCGGAGTTCTCAGAACATAATAAGTATGCTGGCTCATATTTTCTTCCAGAGTTGCTGGATCCGGATAATAACCTACACTTTTGTACTTGGAGTCATATACAATATAACATACGGTACTATAATTATAGATTCTTCCTATAATAACCTCATATGTATCCGTAGGATACGGATATCGCACAATATATTCGTCCGCAAATTTTTCTGCCTCTTGCAAGATAAAAAAGGGCAGTTCCGCACTCTCCAACTCTTTTATGGTCGTTGCTCTCACCCAGTCCTTACTACCATCCGGCCATTTTTTGCACCAATGTGCATGAATTTCTGTTGCTGAGCTGTATACATTATATGGCGATGCCTCATTTTTATTACTCTCGGGCTTGTCACTCTGAGGATCGTCATACCAGCCCGTAAATATATAGCCATCTCTAGTAGGTGTCGGGAGACTTGTAAGCATTCCGGCTATCATTTTAACGCTAGTGTTCATACTCATTTGCCCTTCGTGAAGATTAAATGTGGCATCATACTGGGGATAATAATAATATGTGGCGTTATTCAGATCCAATTCTGTACACGAATCTTCTACAGCCTCATATGAATTTAAATACTTTTTATACAGATAGATATAACTGTCACCTTTTTTCCCTAGCAGGTAATAATAATTACCGTTTGTACTGTCGCTTAGCGTGAAATATTTTAAATGAACTTCTTTCGCTGCGCTAATAAAGTTAATATAAGTTGCATTGTCTAATTGACTCAAATCCGCTAAGTTTTTAATTACATCCTCTTGATTCTCAGCTGTGACTTCTGTCCAGCCCGTGTTTACACTCTCTGCCGCCTTTGCGTGCATCTCCGGCACCATGCCTGCTATCAACGTAATAGCCAGTGCCAGACTAAGCACCTTTCCTAAAAATTTTGTTTTTCTCATTCTCTTTCCCCTTTCTTCTGTACTTCCGATTTCTATAAATCTGAGTTGTGTTTATTATAACAGCATTTCCAGAAAATAAGCGGCAGATTGCACCAATCGACCCAAAAACGACATCAATCGACCGGGACGGAAATATCGTGCTTTAATTCAGACGAAATAGTAACAAAAAAGAGCCTCATTACTGATATTTCT
>OGJG01000500.1_pt1 | contig 26943 bp, 25 predicted proteins | sample 1572011 | NCBI WGS metagenome assembly OGJG01 (sample SAMEA2582115, study PRJEB24529) | metagenome | biome: Human gut stool | place: China | collected 2011
CATCTTAGTTGGAACCTCAGATGCATTGTATCTCATAACTTCTGTCAGAAGTACTGCGTTTGCAACACCGTGTGGCAGATGGTGGAATGCTCCCAGTTTATGAGCCATAGAGTGGTTCAATCCAAGGAATGCATTTGCGAATGCCATACCAGCCATACAAGAAGCGTTTGCCATCTCTTCACGTGCTTTCGGATCATTTGCTCCGTTCTCATATGCAGATGGAAGGTTTTCAAATACCATCTTCACTGCTTTCATAGCAAGACCATCTGTGTAATCTGTAGCCATGATAGATACATATGCCTCAATTGCATGTGTCATAACGTCGATACCTGAAGCACTTGTCAGTCCCTTCGGCTGTGTCATCATGTTGTCTACGTCTACGATTGCCATGTTTGGAAGCAGAGCGTAGTCAGCGATTGGCCATTTAACACCTGTGTCAGCGTCTGTGATGATTGCGAATGGTGTTACCTCAGAACCTGTTCCTGAAGATGTTGGGATAGCTACGAAGTAAGCTTTCTCTCCCATCTTAGGGAATGTATATACTCTCTTACGGATATCCATGAAACGCATTGCCATATCCATGAAGTCTGCTTCTGGATGTTCGTACATTACCCACATGATCTTTCCGGCATCCATTGCTGAACCACCACCAAGAGCGATGATTACGTCTGGACCGAATGCTCTCATTGCCTCAGCACCTGCTTTTGCACATTCAAGTGTTGGGTCTGGAGCTACTTCGTAGAAGCATGTGTGCTGGATTCCCATCTCATCTAATTTTTCTTCGATACCTTTTACGTATCCATTGTGATATAAGAAGCTGTCAGTTACGATAAATGCTTTCTTTTTACCCATTACTGTTCCTAATTCATCAAGTGCAACAGGCATACATCCTTTTTTGAAGTAAACTTTTTCAGGTGCTCTAAACCAAAGCATATTCTCTCTCCTCTCAGCAACTGTTTTGATATTGATTAAGTGTTTTACACCAACGTTTTCAGATACAGAGTTTCCACCCCATGATCCACATCCCAATGTAAGAGATGGTGCTAATTTGAAGTTGTAAAGATCACCGATTCCACCGTGAGAAGAAGGTGTGTTTACTAAGATACGGCATGTTTTCATTGCTGCTGCATGTTTTGCAAGCTTCTCTGTCTCTGCCGGATGAACATAGATAGAAGATGTATGTCCGTATCCACCGTCAGCTACAAGCTGCTCTGCTTTTGCAATTGCTTCATCAAATGTTTTTGCTTTGTACATAGCAAGTACCGGAGATAATTTTTCATGAGCAAATTCTTCAGAAATATCAACAGATTCCACTTCCCCGATTAGAATCTTTGTCTCTTCCGGTACTTTTACTCCTGCCAGTGCTGCGATTGTATGTGCTGACTGACCTACGATTTTAGCGTTTAATGCACCGTTGATGATGATTGTCTTACGAACTTTTTCAATCTCATCTTTTTTCAGGAAATAACATCCTCTGAGTGCAAATTCATCTTTTACTTCTTTATAAACTTTTTCCAAAACAGTTACAGACTGTTCTGAAGCACAAATCATACCATTGTCAAATGTTTTTGAGTGGATGATTGAGTTAACTGCCATTTTAACATCAGCTGTGTCATCGATGATAACCGGTGTGTTACCTGCACCAACACCAAGCGCCGGTTTTCCTGAAGAGTAAGCTGCTTTAACCATTCCAGGACCACCTGTTGCAAGAATGATGTCTGCGCTCTTCATTACTTCGTTTGTAAGCTCTAATGAAGGTACGTCGATCCATCCGATGATTCCTTCTGGTGCTCCAGCTTTTACAGCTGCTTCCAATACAACTTTTGCTGCTGCAATTGTCGCATTTTTTGCACGTGGATGTGGGCTGATGATGATTGCATTTCTTGTCTTTAATGCGATCAATGTCTTAAAGATTGCTGTCGAAGTTGGGTTTGTTGTAGGAATAACCGCTGCGATCAAACCGATTGGCTCTGCAATCTTCTTAATTCCATAAGCTTTATCTTCTTCAATAACTCCACATGTTTTTGTATCTTTATATGCATTGTAAATATATTCTGCTGCGTAATGATTCTTGATTACTTTATCTTCAACGATACCCATACCAGTCTCTTCTACTGCCATCTTTGCCAATGGGATACGCTGTGTATTTGCTGCTACTGCTGCTTCAAAAAAGATCTTATCTACTTGTTCCTGTGTAAATGTAGCAAATACTTTCTGTGCTTCTCTCATTGCTTCCATTTTTGCTACAAGAGCTTCTACGTTATCAATAATTCCTGGTACGTTCGTTTCCTTCTTTGACATATCAATATCCTCCGTAAGTGTTGTATTTCTTTACTACGAGGCTTAGTATACTACCTCGTTAAATATTTGTCAATATATTGTCTCCTTTTTTCTCATTTACGACTTTTTACACAATGAATTTTCCATTTTTTTTATTTCATTATGCAATTTATACAGTACAGAAATAAGTTTTTTCTGGTTTTTGACTTGCAAATACTTGTTTTTCAACCTTTTCTCACATTATAACTATTTACGACTCTCTTTGTGAATATCTGTTTACGTTCTTCCCAAAGGACATTATCGTTAATATAATAACAATCATTTCTGTTTTTACAGTTTCAACTTCGCGAATGCATCTGCAAATGCAGTATTCACCGGCTCTTCTTTTTGCTGTTTCAAATACCTCTGTACATCCTTTTTGCTCACGCCTGCACCTTCTTTTTCCCGTCTCGCCTTAAATGCTGACATCTTTTCTTTATGACCGCAAGTATTACATACAAATTGTTCTTCATCCCCTTTTTTGATGATCTCCATCTTCTTATGACATTGCGGGCATCTTGCATTGGAAATCCTTGCAACCACCTCTTTATGTCCGCACTCTCTGTCCTGACATACAAGCATCCTTGCATTCTTCCCGTTTACCGCGAGCATCGGTTTCCCACAATCCGGACACTTTTTATTTGTCATGTTATCATGTCGGAATGTTCCGGTTCCACCTTTGATCTCGTCGATGATCTCCACCGTATATCCTTTGATCTCCTGAAGGAAGGTTTCTTTTCTTAGTTTCCCTTTTGCAATATTGGAAAGCTTCATTTCCCAGTCTGCTGTTAATTCCGGTTTCCGCAAATCTTCCGGCACAAGTTCCAAAAGCTGTTTCCCCTTCGACGTAATGTAAATCTCTTTTCCACGCAATTCCATCAGATAAGAATGGAATAGCTTGTCGATAATGTCCGCTCTTGTAGCAACTGTTCCAAGCCCTCCGGTCTCGCCTAATGTTTTAACCGCCTGTTTATCGCGGGATTCCATATACTTCACCGGATTTTCCATGGCAGACAATAATGTTGCCTCATTAAATCTTGCCGGCGGCTTTGTCTTTCCACTGGCCATCTGCACCTGTTGTACGGAAAGCGCTGCCCCTTTGTTCACTTCCGGAAGTGACTGTTCTGACAACTGTTCTTCCACATCTGTCTCATCTCCGTCTCCCAGTTCATAGACTTCTTTCCAGCCCACATGTTTTACGATTTTTCCTCTCGCAGCAAATCGTTCTCCTGCCGCTTTCCCGATCAGTGTCGTCTGCTCATACTCAAACGGCGGATAGAGAACACTCAAAAATCTGCGGACAACGAGATCATAAATTTTTCGCTCCTCGTTTGTCATATGCTCCAACTGCACAAACTGCTCGGTCGGGATGATTGCATGGTGATCGCTTACTTTCTTGTCATCCACAAATGATTTGTTGACCTTGATCGGCTTCATAATCAGGCTTCCCGCAAGCTTTTTATATGGACCTACACTTACTGCTCGCAGTCTGTCTTTCAAAGTGTCAACCACATCATTTCCGATATATTTGGAATCTGTTCTCGGATAGGTCAATACTTTATGATTCTCATACAGGCGTTGCATAATGTTCAATGTCTCTTTTGCCGAGAAGCCAAATCGCCTGTTGGCATCTCTCTGTAATTCTGTCAAGTCATATAATCCCGGCGCAAATGATTTCTTCGCAGATTTTTCCACCTGTTCCACGACCATAGTTTCACCATTCAAATCTTCTGCCAGCTTTTCTATTCGTTCTTTTGAAAATGAGCGGTAGCTTCCCGACTTTTGATCCTGCCATGTCCACTTGATTTTTCCTGCCTGCACAGTCACACCATAGTACTCTTTCGGCTGGAATGTGCGAATCTCTTCCTCCCGCTTTGCAATCATCGCAAGCGTCGGTGTCTGTACACGCCCACAAGACAGCTGCGCGTTGTATTTGCACGTTAACGCTCTTGTTGCATTGATTCCTACAAGCCAGTCCGCCTCTGCTCTTGAGACTGCCGCTGCGTACAAATCATTGTATTTCCTTCCATCCACAAGTTTTGCAAATCCTTCTTTGATCGCCTTATCTGTCACGGAAGAAATCCAAAGTCTTTTGATTGGCTTGTGGCAATTTGCTTTTTCCAGAATCCACCTTGCCACAAGTTCTCCTTCACGTCCGGCATCTGTGGCGATGATGATATCCCCTACATCTTTTCGAAACATCTGTGTCTTCACCGCATTGTACTGTTTTGCCGTTTTCTTAATGACAACCAGTTCCATCTTCTTAGGCATCATCGGAAGCACCTGCATGTTCCACTCCTTGAATTTTTTATCATACCCTTCCGGATCCGCAAGTGTTACAAGATGTCCTAATGCCCATGTAACGATATATTGATTTCCCTCGATTGCTCCGGAAATATTTTTATTACACTTCAGTACTCTGGCAATGTCTCTTGCCACAGACGGTTTCTCTGCAATTACTAATGATTTCATGTCTTATTTTCCCATCCTAATTTTATTTTCTAATCAAAGAAGCAGCCTCTTCATAATCTTCTTTTTTTACATACACTACATATTCATACATAAGTTCCGGTTTTTCTCCGCATGTCCCAGTTACCGCACGCGTTCTTCCACCCAAAGCCGAACCACTACTTCGATTCACGGTCTTCACTTCATACGGCATATGGTTTTTGGCAAGAATATCCCTGACTTCCGCCTGTTTTTCCATACTTGCTGTGACAATCAATTCTTTTCTGTTAAAAATCGTAATCATGGTTTTCCTCCTTTGCACTGCCTTTGTATTCTCAACAAGTTCTTCCGAACTTCCTGAAACGTACAATCCTCCGGATTTACCTGCAAAATGTAATTCACCTTTCCCATCAGATGCTGAAGGTACCGCTCTTCTCCTTTTTGCAGCCACATTTGCGCCCCAGTTCTCTGTAAATGCTCCTGTACTCCATATTTTCCACAGTAATAGACAGCCTGTCTGACATCTCTCCGATATGTTTTAGACACCTGCGCTTTTTCATTGACAACGATTCCGGTCACAGATTGTCTGTTATATTGTTTCAGCACTTTCGTCTTTTTCAAATTCAATTCAAATCCAAGTACCTGAAGGTAACTTCTTACTTTTTGTTTTACTTCCCGCACATCAAATTTCCCGGAAAACGTCATGTCATCACAATATCTTGTATAACAAATTTCCCGCTCTTCACACCATTTTCCCATATATTGGTCAAAGGAAAACATCACCAGATTTGATATCATCGGTGATGTCGGTGCTCCTTGCGGAAGATAGTCCCTGTAACAGCAAAGTTGGGTCAGCAGTGTACGCACTGCCGGCGGATAATATTCTCCCGAAAAAACACACTGGTACACCATAATATATGTAATATTTTCAAAAAAATCTTTGATATCCAACTCCAAAATTGTTTCTGCACCGACATGTGCAAACGCATTGTCACGAATCCTTCTCCCCGGACAATAGGCTTTTGCGTACTTTGAAACTTTCTCTTCACTTAATATTATTCGCAGAATATTTTTCTGCATCGTATGCAGAAGATAATCCGGAACAAGCAGTTTGCGCCTGCCACCTTTCTTTTTCGGAATAAAAACTTCACGATAGTGTTCTTCTATGTGATTACTGACCGCATAGATACATTTCAACGTTTTTTCTTTCGGAACATTTGCCCTTTCCAGTAAGTTCAAAGAAAGAATTGCCTCTTTGTCTTCCTCTTTCGAGCGATGCTGCCATAATCTTTGATTATCCATAATCTATCCTTTTCTTTCCAAAAATAAAAAAGCAGGAACAATACAATAAAGTGATTCCGTAAGATGCGTAGATGTACTCGGACCGCAAGGTCCATGCACACGAAGTGTGCAAAAGTACCTCGAAGCAGCTTATCGTTTCATCGTTTCATCTCCTGTACCGGGCAGCGACTCGCTCCCCTGCCAAAACATCTGTCTTGGATATGCTATCGTTCCTGCTGTTATTCAATTATAATACTATTTCTTCTCTTCCGCAAGATATGCCGCACCAAGTGCCCCCGCAAATCTTCCAAATTCTTCCGGCATCACATGTTTTCCCAATCTTTCTGACAAACGTGCCGTAAAGTAAGTGCTGTGGCTTAGGCCCCCTGTCAATATGATTGTATCTGCCAACGCCTGTCTCTGCGCAAGCTGCGCCACCTTTACCACAACGGATTCAATCACACCGGCCGCAATATCCTCTTTTGCCCGTCCTTCTCCGATATAACTGATTACTTCTGATTCCGCAAACACGGTGCACAAAGAACTAATAGGGATACTCTTTCCTTGTTTTGCCAAGTCAAACAGCTCATCCAGCGTAATACCCAGTCTGTTTGCCATGATCTCTAAAAATTTTCCAGTTCCCGCAGAACATTTATCATTCATAAGGAAATCCATCACCACACCGTTACTTACCTGGATAACTTTTGTATCCTGTCCCCCCACATCGATGATCGTACAGTCTCCACTGGCAAGCTCCCGCCCGCCTCTTGCATGGCAGGTAATTTCTGTTATGACTTTGTCTGCAAAATCAACCGCAACTCTTCCGTAACCGGTTGCTACCACTTTAGTCTCCTGTGCTGTCACATCAACCCCTGCATTTTTCAGACGTTCTCGTATGATGTTTGTCGTCTCCTTACTGCTCCATCCCGTCGGCAGTACAAAATACATCTCATTGTCTCCACGCACTACGACCTTGGATGCAGTAGATCCAATGTCGATTCCTACATAGTTCATACTCTTTCCTCCTCAAGCATACTTTCTATTCATATCGAATCTCTGCCAGTATCAGACCATGTGGAGGTGCCGTCACTCCGGCAGCCTTTCGGTCTTTCGCCTCTAAAATCTCTTTCACCTTTTCCGGCTCATAAAATCCACGTCCGACACGGATCAGTGTTCCCACGATAATGCGAACCATGTTGTAGAGAAAACCATTTCCGCTGATTCGGATCGTAATCTCCTCTCCATCTTTCAAAATCTCAAGCTCAGTAACTGTCCGCACCGTGTCTTCCACATCTGTCCGCACATTGCAGAAACTGACAAAATCATGTTCTCCAATCAGATATCCTGCTGCCTTTCGCATCTTTTCAACATCCAGATCATAGGATACAAAATAATTTGTAAGCCGTTTTGTCGGAATCGGAATCCTCATATTTAAAATATGGTACTCGTAAGTCTTACTGCAGTCACAGTACCTGGGATGAAAATCTTCTGCCACCTCTTCTGACTTTACAATAACGATATCCTCCGGCAATCTCTGATTCAATGCATAGGAAATCCGCTCCGGCGGAATCGTCGTATGCGTGTCAAACACTGCAACATTTCCAAGGGCATGCACTCCTGAATCAGTCCGACTTGCCCCAATCACCTGAATATCCTCACCAGTCAACTTTTTTAATGCCTTGTTTACTACTTCTTCTACCGTAATTCCGTTCGGCTGTACCTGCCAACCACAATAATTTGTGCCGTCATAGGCAATTGTCAACTTTATTCGCTTCATACTTTAAAATATCCACACTTTAAATGGAACTAACCTCCCTATTACGATCACAGCCACCATATACACAATAGTAATGGCATATGCGATATAGTCTCTGCTTTGATATACAAGCGGTTTCATCTTTGTACGTCCCTCACCGCCGCGATAACATCTTGCTTCCATTGCCATCGCCAAATCATTTGCCCGTCGAAATGCTGACACAAACAAAGGCACCAAAATCGGGATCATGCTTTTTGCTTTTTGAATAATATTTCCGCTTTCCAAATCTGCCCCTCTTGCAATCTGCGCTTTCATGATCTTATCTGTCTCTTCCAAAAGAATCGGAATGAAACGAAGCGCAATTGACATCATCATCGCAATCTCGTGTACCGGCATCTTGATTTTATTGAATGGCCAAAGCAGTTTTTCAATTCCATCAGTCAGTGCATTCGGTGTTGTTGTAAATGTCATAAGCGATGAACCGATGATCAGGTAAATCAGACGCACCGCCATATAAACAGCCGTCCGAAGCCCTTCTTCTGTCACTTGAAAAATCCAGGCTTCAAACAAAACATCTCCACCTTTTGTCAAAAACAGGTTGAACACAACCGTGATCATCAAAAGCATGATGATCGGTTTCAAACCTTTCAGGATAAATTTCAGCGGTACCTTGGAAATACGGATAACTGCTGCCAAAAACACGGTTGCAATCGCATACCCCAAAACACTTTTAAATAAAAACAAAGAAATCAAATAGAATAAAGTACACATTATTTTGACCCGCGGGTCTAAGCGGTGCAATTTACTATTCGCCGGGTAATATTGCCCAATTGTAATATCTCTAATCATTGTTTCTCCAATCTTATATCTCTTTCATAATCTCATCTACTGCTTCTTCAATCGTCGTTACCTCCGTGTTCACATGCATTCCTTTCTCAGAAAGCGCGTGCATAATATAAGTCACCTGCGGTGCTGCAAGCCCTACTTTTTCCAGTTCTTTGTAATGTGCGAACACTTCTTTCGGCTCCCCGTCATACATTTTTCTGCCTTTGTTCATCACGACAATACGGTCCACATATTTCGCAATGTCCTCCATACTGTGCGACACAAGAATAACTGTCAGATTCCGTTCTTTTTGAAGATACGCAATCTGATCCAATATCTCATCGCGTCCTTTCGGATCAAGTCCTGCTGTCGGCTCATCTAAGACAAGCACCTTTGGTCGCATAGCAAGCACTCCTGCAATAGCCACACGGCGTTTCTGTCCTCCCGATAAATCAAACGGAGAAGTGTCATAATATTTTTCAGAAAGTCCTACAAGTTCCAGTGCCTCAATCGCACGCTTTTTGCATTCTTCCTCCTTAAGTTTCCGAGAAAACGGTCCAAAACAAACATCTGTCAGGACATCGATCTCAAATAACTGATGTTCCGGATACTGGAACACAAGTCCTACATTATTCCGAAGTTGCCGCAGATTATACTTCTCATCATAAATGTTCTCGCCATTATAGTAAAGCGCTCCGCTTGTCGCTTTCATCAGTCCATTCAAATGCTGGATCATCGTCGATTTTCCAGAGCCGGTATGCCCGATTACCCCGACAAATTCACCCTCATAAATGTCAAGATTGATATCCTTCAGCGCTCGCTTTTCATATGCAGTCCCAGAACTGTATACATACTCGATATGCTCAAGTTTTAATATTGGATTCTCTTTTTTCTCTTTTTTGACAACCGTTTCTGCATGACCAACATATGTCTTCTTTTGATTCTGCCGCCAGTCTCCTGCTTTCTCCAATGCCTCAATCAGCTCGTTTGTCGTCAAAATTCCTTCTTTAATATCTAATCCTCTCTGTTTTAATCCATGTGCCAGCATTGTCACCTGCGGTACATCTAATCTATATTTTTTCAACAGTTCTACTTGGCTGAAAATCTCTCTCGTCGTTCCGTCCATGACAACATGTCCCTGATCCATGACAATGACTCGGTCTGCTCCAATCACTTCCTCCATATAATGCGTGATCAAGATAACCGTCACATGTTCTCTTTTTCTAAGTTCCTCCACTGTGCGCAGCACTTCTTTTCTGCCGTTCGGATCAAGCATCGCCGTAGGTTCATCCAAGACAATACATTTCGGACACATCGCAACAACACCAGCGATAGCTACGCGCTGTTTCTGTCCGCCGGATAATTTATTCGGGGAATGATGACGGTACTCAATCATTCCGACCGCAGACAGGCTCTTCTCGACCCGCTGCCAGATCTCTTCTGTCGGAACACCAAGATTCTCCGGTCCGAACCCGACATCTTCCTCCACAACTGTTCCGATAATCTGGTTGTCCGGATTCTGAAACACCATTCCGGCTGTCTGTCTGACATCCCATAGATTCTCCTCTTCCTTCGTGTCCTTTCCATCCACCCACATTGTGCCTCCGCTTGGCACTAAAATTGCATTCATGTGCTTTGCAAGTGTGGATTTTCCTGATCCATTATGTCCTAAAATCGCAATAAACTGCCCAGGCTCTATGTCAAGATTCACTTCGTCAATGGCACAATGTGTTCCGATTACATTGCCCTCTTCGTCACGTTTCTCATATTCAAATATTAAATTGTCTGTTTTGATCATGCTCATAGACTTTCCTCTTTCCATGTTATTCACTGGGTTTTATTTTACTTCATCTCTTTCTCATTTGCAACAATTCTTTCCCCTGCCGACACTTTATTTACAAGAATGATTCCGGCGCTTACGCAGAGTAAAGCCACCAGATTCTTCAGTGAAAAAATATCCTCTCCCAAAAATACCGCCGACAATCCCGCTCCAAAAATCGGAATGGAAAATCCATAAATCGTAACCTTTCCGACCGGATTATACTTTAATAATGTCGTCCACAGACTGAACGCAACCGCCGACAGCATCGCCATATAAAATAGAAGCAAAGATGACTTCACGGTAAATCCACTGATATTTCCATCGAGTAAAAATCCAAAACCAATCAGAGCAGCGCCTCCCACCATCAACTGGTACGCTGTGATTGCCATTGCCCTCCCCTTTTTTGATACAAATTTCATCAACACCGAACTGGTTCCATAGATGATTGTGCAGATTGCAACCATCCCTTCCCCTTTCAGTGAAAATCCATTTCCCCACGCTCCCGGTGACAGGTTGATGATGACAACTCCCGCAAATCCGAGAATACATCCGACGCCTTTCTTCCACGTCATCCGTTCTCCCTTCACAAGGAAATGCGCCACGATAATGGACACAAACGCATTCGACGCATTGATGACAGAGCCTTTCACTCCGGTTGTATTAGCCATTCCGATATAAAAAAAGATATACTGCAGAGTCGTCTGAAAAATTCCGATTCCCGCCACATATGGTATTGCTGATTTTTTTAAGGTCAAAACCCTTTTTTCAATAATACATCCCATCAAAAACGTAAGTATTCCTGCTCCGAAAAATCGGTATCCTGCAAACAAAATCTGGCTTCCTGTCGTTTTTATTTGTAACAGCTCATACCCGATCTTCACACATGGGAACGCGCTTCCCCAAAGGGCACAGCAGATCAGCGCCATCACACATATTACAATCGGTTTTTTGAATAATTTCTCCATTTTGTTTCTCCTTTTCCATTTACACTTGACTTTCCTTTTTGACTTGTGATATGTTTTAAACAGTTCTGATTAAAAAGAAAGAGATGGAAAGTCAGCCATCTATTCACTCATTATATCATTCTATTACCACAATATGAAGTGGTATATTTTTGAGTTGCAAGCGTCGCTTTCTTGCAGCTCTTTTTATTTTCTAAAATTTTAAGCAGGGGGTATTTTACAATGTCCATGATACGAATTGAAAATCTTACTTTTTCATACCCGTCAAGCTATGATGCCATTTTTGATCATACCAGTTTCCAAATTGATACAGACTGGAAACTAGGTTTCTGACAAAAAGCAATTGACGGAAAATATTTTACAGGAAGTCTGCCCGAATGCCGAAAGCTGGGAATTGATGCGTGAACTGTCCTATCTAGATGTGGATGCAGATGTACTATGGCGTCCTTTTGAAACACTTTCCAACGGAGAATAGACGAAGGTACTGCTCGCAGCTCTCTTTCTAAATGAAGGACATTTTCTGCTGATTGACGAGCCGACAAATCATTTGGATACCGCTGCCCGTGAAAAGGTATCTGCCTATTTACAAAAGAAAAAAGGATTTATTTTGGTGTCGCATGACCGATGTTTCTTAGACGGATGTGTCGATCACATTTTATCACTCAACCGGAACAACATCGAAGTACAAAGCGGAAATTTTTCGTCTTTTATGAGAAATTTTGAACAGCAGCAGCAATTTGAGTTATCCCAAAACGAACGGCTCAAAAAAGATATCCATCGCTTACAGCAATCTGCGCAACGCACTGCTGTCTGGTCCGACCGGGTGGAAGCATCAAAAATCGGTGCGCAGACAAAGGCTTTGTCGGTCACAAAGCAGCTAAAATGATGAAACGCTCTAAATCGACTGAAGCGAGGCAGCAACAGGCAATCGAACAAAAATCCGCATTACTGAAAAATGTGGAAACTGCAGACTTCTTGAAGATTCAGCCACTTACATACCGCACAGACGTACTCGCCTCATTTTCTGATGTATCCGTAATCTACGACGATCGCCCGGTCTTTCAACCGATGTCATTCGAAATCCGGCGCAGAGAACGCATCTTTTTGGATGGAAAAAACGGCTGTGGGAAGAGCAGTTTATTAAAACTGCTGTCAGAATACGCCCCGGAACATACAGGTACTGTGGCAATCGGCTCCGGTCTTGTCATTTCCTACGTACCGCAAGACACCTCACATTTGGGAGGAACACTGTCTCAATTTGCCGAAAAACATCATTTGGACGAAAGTTTATTCAAAGCAATTTTGCGGAAAATGGATTTCGAACGCGTGCAGTTCGAAAAAGATATCTCTGATTTTTCCGGAGGACAGAAGAAAAAAGTGCTCATCGCAAAAAGTCTCTGTGAGCAGGCTCATTTATATGTATGGGACGAACCATTGAATTTTATTGATGTGTATTCCCGCATGCAGATTGAACAGCTCATAGAAACATTTTCACCAACTATGCTTTTAGTGGAACACGACAACGCATTCCGGGAAGCAATCGCGACACAGGTAATACGTCTATAATACATTGTTTTTCCATCTCAGGTTGACAAACCTATTCGTGACTTATAAAATGTTGTTTACAAAATAACTATATTTTAGAAGGGAAGTATCGATTATGGCAAATCCAATCGTAACATTTGAAATGGAGAACGGTGATGTAATCAAAGCTGAATTATATCCTGAAATTGCTCCAAACACAGTAAACAACTTTATCACATTAGTGCAAGACGGATTTTACAACGGACTTATTTTTCACCGTGTCATCCGTGACTTTATGATTCAGCGGGATGGGCGGTCCTGGATACTCAATCAAAGGTGAATTCTCACAGAACGGTTTCACAAACAATTTGAAACATGAGCCGGGTGTCCTTTCCATGGCGCGCGCAATGCATCCAGACTCTGCCGGATCACAGTTCTTTATTATGCACAAAAATTCTCCGCACTTAGACGGATCCTATGCCGCTTTCGGAAAAGTCATTGAAGGCATGGATATCGTAAATAAAATCGCTGAGACAGCAACTGACTACAGCGACAGACCACTTGAAAAACAGGTAATGGAATCTGTAACTGTGGATACAGACGGAGTAGAATTCGCTGCACCAGAAAAATTATAATTTGCAAATTGGGGACGTAGTAAAATTGAATTTTACTACGTCCCCAATTGACTTTATTTGATATAATAATCTACGGTATAAACTGTCTCCCTACTATTATTTTGAAATTTCACTTCCACTTTTGTTTCTGTATCCACCGGATTCAATACCGGCTGAATTGCATATCCCTGATACACAAGTTTTTCTGCAATCTGTTTGATTTCCTCCGGTTCGGTATATGTGTCTCGCTTCTGTGTCACTTTTGTTCCTTCCCGCAGCTCTGTCACTTCGATTTTTGCAATCTCATATTCACTAATCTTCTTCTTTGCGGGAATCTGATACTTTTCAAGAAGCGTAAGTGTCTTTTCGAAGCTTGGATATAAATACGCACTCGTCTCATTGCCAAACTCTCCGTCCGTCACCAAAAGTTTCCCTACCGGAAGTTCTTTCTCCAAAGTCCTAATATCCAAAACCGTCAATTCCTGGCTATATGTCTCCATCAGTTTTTTCGTCTCATCAGGAGAAATGTTCAATGTCATATTCTCTACCTGATTGGTCCACGTAAGTTCAAGATTTTCATAATCTGTATAGGAAAGCACGCTGTAGATTCCGTTTTTATAGTCCTTCGTCGTATAAATTGGATCAAATGCTTCAATCTGACTCACATTGGCAATCGGATAATTTCGATATACTACTTTTCCATTCTCCAAATGATATGCGATTGTCACATCTGTCAACTGCCCATCATTTTTCTGAGCAAGTAATTGCTCTTCAATCCATGTATGCATTTTCTCAATATCATCCTTTTTTGTCAAACGCACGTTCCGAAGACGCTCCTCCGTAAAAGAGTAGTCTTCTTTTTCATCCACGCCTCTCAGGCTGATTCCCACGGACGCAATTTTCTCTGTCTCCGGCAAATATGTATCATACGAATTCTTTCCTGCAAAAAATCCAAGCACAATTGCCGCCGCTACAATTCCCTCAGCCGCAATCAAGCCCTTCTGCCTGAATCTGACCTTTAACCGCATACGAAATGCCATTTCCAACAGAAGATAAGAACATATACTTCCGGCTACGCACCCTGCAGCACCTGCGATGAGCTGATATGTTCCTGATGCAAACGTAATCAAAAGATTCCCCACTAACAGTCCGACCGAAATATCAATCACTACATGGAGCACTCTCTCGATTCTAAAAAATGCCACCGGCGCTCCCGCACTCTCGGCGGTTCTCTTTTTCTGTAAGATAACACATACTGCCAAAATCAATATATTCCACAACACAATCGTCACAATTTCTGACCATTCTACCGCATAGGCATATTTATTGACTGACATCTTGCGGTATAATCCATTCAGACCACTGTACAGTTCCCATGGAATCCCATATGTTCGTATCCGATTAATCATATCGATCTGATAAAATGTCTCGAAGCACTTTCCACACAGCGGTAACAGAAGATCATCTATCACAATCCGAACACAATATAGAAGCACCAGAAAAATCCCCACTGCTCCAAACATATTCCCAGCCAGGTAAATCGCCATAATTGCAAGATGATAGAAGAAAAAGAGCGCAAGCACATGGACGAAAATTCCCCAAAGTAAATATCCTGTCAGCTCGTTCCATCCCTCTTTTCCTAACCCACATACCATAAAAAAGCAGATATGCTGACTGATCAGCATTGGAATCAGATACACCCAAATCCCATTCAGATAATTTCCCCAAAATAGATGACTTCGCTTGACCGGAAGACTATAGTAAAAATCAACCGTCTTTGCCTGCAGCAAAAATCCATATCCCTGAAATGCGATCATAACCGCCACGGCGAGTGTAATCCACATCATCTTCGTATTATACAGCCCAAAATACATCTCATCGCTGTCCATCAGAACATCCTGCATAAAAAACGTAAAAGTAAACACCGTAAAAATAAGTCCGCTCAATATCCAAAGCCACCCTTTTTGTCTCCGGTTCTCTTTGCAAAACTTAGAAAATAACTTTGCTGATGTCATAATCTACCCCCTCCATATTACACAGAAAAATCTCCTCAATAGACAATGGAATCGTCTCACACCAAACCGGAGTCTTTTCCTGAATCTTTTGCATGATCGCTTCTTTTTCTCCCTTCACTACCATTGTCACAAAATTTCCTGTTCTCCCATATCGGACAATATGAAGATGTTCTCGCAAAAATGCTTCCTCATCTTGTTCAAACACACACTGTATCTTGTGCATATCGCTTGTTTCTTTTCGAATCTCACTCGAATGCAGCAAGTCTCCTTTATGTATAATTCCGATGGAATCGCAAAAATCTTCCAGCTCCTTTAAGTCATGAGACGCCATGACCAAAGTCATTTTCCGCATCTTTCGTTCCTGTCGAAATAAATCTTTTACCACTTTTGAGACAATCGGATCCAGTCCGTCAAATACCTCATCGCACAAAATATATTTTGTATTGGAACAGATCGCCAGAATAATAAATGCCTGACGCTTCATTCCTTTGGAAAAAGTTCGAATCCGTTTGTTCTCATTCAGGTTAAACTGCCTGATCAACATCTCAAACCCATCCTGATCAAACTGCGGATATAGATTCTGATAAAATTCTTTCATTGTCTGCAGCGTGGCATTCGAAAAGTAATACGGGGCATCTGACAGATAAAACAAATTCTGTTTTATCTCTGGATTGTCAAAGACAGCATCTCCATCCACTAAAATTTCTCCAGCATCTTCTTTTAGAATCCCAGCCATCATACGAAGCAGTGTGCTCTTTCCGGCGCCATTACTTCCAAGCAGTCCAAACACACTCCCATCCGGAATCATAAGCGATATCCCCTCAACCGCCTGTGTCTCACCGAATTTCTTACTGATGTTGCTCAACTGTATCATTTTCTTCCCCTCCTTTGCATTTTCCACCATTATAAAATAACAAAATATTTTTCTCAACCACTCCGACAGCCTTTAAGGAATTCCTAAGTAAATCATAAGAAACTGTTTTTTCTTCCACAGTTCCGTCTTCATAGGCAATCGTAAATGTAATCTCATTTTCCAAATCAGGTATCAGTCCAATCACTTGAAGTTCATGCTGTGTCTGCATCTCCGACTCCTGATAGCATGTTCTTTTGAAATCTTCGATTGAACTATCCGCCACATGAATCGTATACGATATCTGCGCTGGATTCTCAGTCTCAAAGTACACATACAAAGACTGTGTATTGGTTCCAAACGGATTATATTTTATAAGCATATTATCTTGCGTATAGGTCTGCTCCTGTTTTAATCGCCCCAAATCTTCCTTGATTTCTGCTTGATTCTCTGTATTGTAAACTGCATTTATTTTTTTCTTTTTCTCTGCCTCTTCTTCCGACAGACTGCTTTCTTGCACCGCAGAGTCATCATATATCATCCATCTTGCCCCAAGACCAATCCCCATCAAAACAATTACCGCCAATATACCTTTTACTTTTCCGGACATAAAATACCTCACTTTCTTCTATCGATAGTTTATAGAAAAAATGTGAGGTATCTTTGTGTTTTTTATGTTTTTTATGTTTCTTTTGTGAATTTCTATTTTTTACCGTATTGTTTACATATCTTTACAACAACTCCACTCAGAGCCCACAGGGCAATCGCATTCGGAATAACCATCAAACCGTTAAAGAAGTCTGAAAGAGACCATACAAGCTGTACCTTTAAAGTAGAACCGACGATTACGAACCCGATTACAAGAATCGAATAAAATTTTGCTGCCTTCTCTCCAAACAGATACTTGACATTGACCTCTCCAAAAAAATGCCATCCAAGAATCGTGGAGAATGCGAAAAACAGCAAACACACTGCCACAAAAATATCTCCAAAATTTCCGAACCCTTTTGTGAACGCTACCTGTGTCAGGGCTGTTCCTTCTTTTCCGCTGTCCAGCACACCGGTTGTCAAAATAGAAAATACCGTTAAGTTCAAAATGATAAATGTGTCAATGAATACACTGATCATCGCCGCAAGTCCCTGTTTATGCGGATTCTCCACTTTTGCTCTCGCATGTGCATGAGGGGTAGATCCCATACCTGCCTCATTCGAGAACAATCCTCTTGCAACACCAAAACGGATTGCTTCCCGCACTGCAATACCTGCACCTGCGCCGACTACCGCCTCCGGATTAAATGCTCCGACAAAAATCATCTTAATTGCTCCCGGAAGCGCCGTAATGTTCATGAGAATCAGGACTAAACTTCCCACAATATAAATTCCCGCCATGATCGGAACAATCTTTTCCACCACTGACGCGAGACGATTGACTCCTCCAAGAAAGATAAATCCAATGACCGCTGCCAGAATCAGTCCAAACACAATTGACGGAATCTCAATATTTCTCGCTGAAAACACTTCCGAAAACGCTGCTCCGATGGAGTTGGACTGTACCATATTTCCAGTAAATCCAAGCGCCAGTACGATCAGAATTGCAAAAATTGCCGCCAGCGCTTTTCCAAATGTCCCTTTAAATGCCGCCCGTATGTAGTAAACCGGTCCGCCTGTCACCTCTCCGTCTTTTTTGACTTTGTACTGTTGTGCCAAAGTCGCCTCGGCATAGATTGTGGACATTCCAAAGAAGGCGCTTACCCACATCCAGAAAATAGCGCCAGGGCCGCCTCCGATCAGCGCTGTCGCCGCCCCCGCGAGATTACCTGTCCCGACCTGAGCCGCAATTGCCGTTGCCAGCGATTGAAATGTTGTCATTTCGCCGTTTTTCCCTTTTTCTCCTTTCAGAGAAATATTTCCAAATACCAGTTTAAACCCTTCACCAAATTTCCTGATCTGGATAAACTTCAATCGGATTGTAAAATAAATTCCGGTTCCGCAAAGCAAAATAATCAAAATGACATTCCACAAATAATCACTCGCCTTACTCACTACTTCTGTTACTGCTTCCATTTAAAAACCTCCTGCTCATTCCATACTCACTCGGATATGTCCTAAACAAAGCGAAAGACCAGTCATTTGACCGGCCTTTGAAATTCATACATTTGCCCTGTCCTTTTGCCTGAGAGATTAACAGACATTTCTGTCTGCCGTACACCTTCGGCGCTCTAATATTTGAGACTCTCCAGAGTTTTTTTAATTTTTTATACAACTAAGACTTTAACACATCTTCGTCAAAAATACAACTGTTTTTCTTAGAAAGACATCTTTTGTTATAAATTTGTATTTTTCGGTAACACTATATATAAATTTTAAGAAAGGATTACCTCATCATGAATACAAAAAAACAGCAACTACAACAAATTATAGCTGCTATCATTTTTCCGGAAAAACATGCAAAATTGCCAAACAACGTCTGTCTGCCATGCAGCACAGCGATAAAAAAGAATTCCGTACTGCTTTTACAAACAAATCAGATTAAATTTTCCAGCTATTCTTTTTTCAATAAGGACAACATAAGAACTGCCCCCAATATGCCTGCCAGACCAATAAAGTCTACAAATTGAAACGCTGCTCCCATAAACACCACAGTCATAAATGTGGCTGTCACAGGCTCCACAGACGCAAACAGACTTGCCTTAGATGCCCCAATTAGTCGAACACCTTCCATATATGTTGTAAAGGACAAAATTGTTCCAACCAAAATTACCGCCGCCATCGCCAGCACTGTATAGATATCCCACATGCCGATCACATGCCAAGGCTTTATAAATACACATAAAAAGATTCCTCCAATCAGCATTCCCCATCCAATTACATTGAATGTTCCAAACTTTTTCATCAATTCTCCCGGAATCAGATTATAAAGCGCCATTGCCACCGCTGAGGCAAGTCCCCATACTAAAGTCTCCGTAGAGATGGCAAGATTCGTGATATTTCCATGTGTTGCAAGCAGGAATGTTCCCCCGACAGCCAGAACCAGCGCCAGCATCTCAATTCTCTGCGGTACTTTTTTATTGCGAACAGAAACGTACAGCATAATAATGATCGGCGCCGTATACTGCAGAACTGTTGCGGTTCCGGCATTTGATGTCTCCACCGCCACATAATAACTCAATTGACAGAATGCCATCCCAAATATTCCAAACATTATAAGCTGAAATACATCTCTTTTTTCGCGCCATATTTCAAACATCTGCTTTTTTTGTTTTGCCCAAACCGTCAGAAGCAATATCAATCCGGCCAGCACAAGCCGCACACTTACAAGCCACTTTGCAGTCAATCCCCGCTCTTCAAACAAATACTGTCCGCAAACACCTGCAAGTCCCCAAAATATTCCTCCAATAATTGTCAATGCAATTCCTCTTAACTGCTCTCTTCTTTGCATATGATTCATTTTTCTCTTCCCCCATTCTTTTCCGCTACAATTCTATCAAAATTTTTGTTCGCTCACAACTGCATTGCGCGGAAAATTTTTTCAATATATAATTGTTGGGTTTAAAAATTCATGGTAAAGTAATCCTGACAAACTATCTCAAGGAGGTAAAACTAATTATGGAAATGACAACTTTATGCTACATAGAAAAAGATGACTGCTATCTGATGCTGCACCGTGTTTCCAAGAAAAATGATGTCAATAAAGACAAATGGATTGGTGTAGGAGGGCATTTTGAGAAAGACGAAACACCCGAGGAATGCCTTTTACGAGAGGTAAAAGAAGAGACAGGTCTTACTCTGACTTCTTATCAGTTCCGGGGAATTGTCACATTCATTTCAGACAAAGTCGGACACGCTGAATATATGTGTCTCTATACTGCCGACGGCTACGAAGGTGAGATGATTTCCTGTGATGAGGGCACTTTAGAATGGGTTCCCAAAAAGGATATCTATCAGTTGAATCTCTGGGAAGGAGATCGGATCTTTCACCGCCTGATCGCTGAAAATGCTCCATTTTTTTCACTGAAACTTCGCTATGAAGGCGACGTTTTAGTTGAGGCAAAATTAAGCGGACAGCCTGTATAACGGCTGTCCGGCTCCTCTTACCCTTTTTCTTTTATTGGAACAAAACAATGTTCCCGATAAACGGTAATTCTTCTTTTTTGCTCTTACATGCATTCACAATTCCGATTATTGCAAGTACAACAAGTGCCAAATTTACAATACCTAAGAGATCTCCCAAAGAGATAATCCCAACATCCATGAACCATACAAAACGCGATAAAATCCAGTCCAATGCATTCCACAATACACTACAGATAAAAAGCACAAGTCCCTGGTTCGCATGGAATCTGACAAATTCTGATTTACTTCCCGACAAAATCGGCACAAACACCAGCAGTCCCAAATATGCAAGCACTGCCAGCACTCTGTCTGTCCCCTCCTCCTTAACGGTTTGTTCTCTGACATTGCGCTGCTCTGTCTGATTCTGCGTATATTGACCATTACCGTACTCATATGTATGATGTGTCTCTTCTTTTGGAATCTGTGCACCACACGACGGACAAAAATTCATACTGTCCTCTACCCGTCTTCCGCATTTCACACAATATCTCATAGCATCTTCCTCCTTAGTCAAGTCCTAATATTTCTGCCAGAACATCAATGATGATCTCGTTCGTACAAGATTTCACATATCCCAACATATGAAGCGAAATCTCATCCTGCTTCTGTGCTTCCGTCAGATTCTCGTTGTGCTTTGTCTGATCAATCAGCTGTATCAATTGCGGCGTCAGTTCCTCGTATGTCTCAACAGTCGCCTCCGTCACCAGTTTACTGAGTTCTTCTTTTGTTCTTGGTACCATATCTATATCCTCCTAATCCAGATTTCTGATCTTAAAGTCTCTCTGTGCTTCTCTTTGCTGATCTTTCTTTGCAATATCGTTCCGTTTATCATAAAGTTTCTTTCCTTTTGCAAGACCGATCTCGACTTTTACAAGACTTCCTTTAAAGTACACCTTCAGCGGGACAAGCGCCATTCCCTTTTCCTTGATCTTTCCTGTAATTTTATTAATCTCTGATCTGTGAAGCAATAGCTTTCTCACCCGCAGTGGATCTTTATTGAAAATATTTCCTTTTTCATAAGGACTGATATGCATTCCATAGACAAACACTTCCTCGTTTTCAATACGGATAAATGCTTCTTTGATGCTGCATTTTCCCATGCGAAGGGACTTTACTTCAGTCCCATGCAGAGAAATTCCCGCCTCGTATGTGTCCAGTATAAAATAATCATGATATGCTTTTTTGTTATTCGCAATTAGTTTCCCCTGTTCTTTTGCCATAATCCACCTCTTCTTTTTCTACGAATTCAAAATCAATCGTCCGTTGAAGCCGATCTGTCCCTGTTGCCACAATATATACAGTCTGTCCAAGTTTGTAGACTTTCCGTGTATGCTCTCCGACCATCTCAAATCGTTCTTCTATATAATCATAATGATCATCATGCATATTAGTTACATGGACAAGACCTTCAATCGTGTTTGGCAGTTCCACATAGATTCCCCATTTGGTAATGCTTGAAATCACACCCTCGAATACTTCGCCGATATGCTCCTCCATATACTCAACTTTCTTTAACTTGATCGTCTCTCTTTCTGCCTCTTCTGCCAGACGTTCTCTCTCGCTGCACTGTTTCGTCACTTCCGGAAGAATCTTCTCGTAATGCTCACGTCGATTGTCATTCATTCTGCCTCGCAAATCTTCCTTGATGATGCGATGGATCTGCAGATCCGGATACCGCCTGATCGGCGACGTAAAGTGACAGTAATACGTTGTAGCCAAACCAAAATGTCCAGTGTTTTCCGGTGTATATTTTGCCTGCTTCATAGATCGAAGCGCCAGTCGGCTGATCAATGCCTCCTCGTTCGTCCCCTCTACTTTTGCAAGCAGCTTTTGAATCTCTTTTGGACGAACTGCATTGTTTGCAATGTGCATAGAGTGCCCAAAATTATTAATAAAAATCGCCAACTTTTGAATCTTTTCTTCATCCGGCTGTTCATGTGTCCGGTAAACAAACGGAATCTCCTGCCAAAAATAATGTTCTGCCACCGTCTCATTGGCAAGCAGCATAAAGTCTTCAATAATCTTTGTCGCCACGTTCCTGTCATATGGTTTCAGCTCAATCGGTTTTCCCTGCTCATCCAGAACCATCTTCGTCTCCGGAAAATCAAAATCAATAGAGCCTCTTTTTTTTCGCTTTTCGCGTAAAATTCCCGCTACTTTCTCCATCATCTGAAACATTGGTACAAATTCTTCATACTTTTTGCTTTCTTCCTCATCCTGTTCTTCCAGAATCTTTTTCACGCTCGTATATGTCATTCGGCGGTCGACACAAATAACTGTCTCCGCTATCTTATAGTCTACTACATTTCCCTTGTCATTGATAGTCATAATACAGCTCAATGCCAAACGATCTTCTCCTTCATTCAAAGAACAGATTCCATTAGAAAGTATATGAGGGAGCATCGGAATCACTCTGTCCACAAGATACACACTTGTACCTCTTTTGTAAGCCTCACGATCCAGCGCGCTTTTTTCCTGTACATAGTTTGTCACATCCGCGATATGCACTCCCAGTTTATAGTTCTCTCCCTCTTTCGTCAGGGAGATTGCATCGTCCAAATCTTTTGCATCTTCTCCGTCAATCGTCACCATCTGCCAGTCACGGATATCCATTCTCCCTGCCATGTCTGCCGTACTGACATCTTTTGCCACACGCTCTGCCTGATTCAACACCTTTTCCGGAAATTCAATTGGAAGATCGTACCCTTTTACAATCGACATAATATCTGTCCCCGGATCATTGACATGTCCGATAATCTCCACAATCTTTCCTTCCGGCTTTTTATTGTCTCCCCCATATTTCGTAAGTTCCACAACTACTTTGTGTCCGGTGACTGCTCCTTTCGAGCGCTCTAACGGCACGAATACGTCCTTGATAAACCTCTGATTGTCCGGAACGACAAAGCCAAAATTTTTATTCTTCTGAAAATATCCAACAAGCCTTGTCGTACCATGTGATAAAATCCGCACAACCTTTCCTTCCCGTCTCTTTCCATCTGGTGCCGATTTGATCGTCACTTCAACCTGATCCCCATGAAAAGCTCCATTTGTATCATCTTCTGATATAAAAATATCATCGTCTTCCCCTTCTACCGCAACAAAGCCAAATCCTCTCGCATGAGCCTGATAAGTCCCTACGATACGCTTTGCCTCTCCCTTGGTATACTTCCCTTTTTTAGATACATGTACCTTGCCTTCCGCTTCCAACGAATCCATAATCGCTTTCAGTTCTTTTCTCTGATCCTTCGGTACTTGCAGTAAGATTGCAAGTTCTTTCAGCTTCATCGGCACATAAAATTCATCACAAATAAAATCATAAATTAATTTTTTTCGTCTTTCAAATGTCTGATCCATTCTCTCTCCTTTGTCTTTCTAGTCTAAAACAAGTGCTTCCTTCTGCACAGTGTAAAAAAAACACTCTTATATCAATAAGAGTGTTTCGCAAATCTCATTCGCCCGTATATGATTAAGCAAATACTTTCAAATTCAATACTGCTGCCAATACGATAAATAACACAGCTGCAAACTTCGTAGATTTTACAAGAGCGCCTTCCATAGAACGTCCTTTATTCTGTCCCCAGTAGCTTTCTGCAGCACCGCTGATTGTTCCCAGTCCTGCTGACTTTCCCTCTTGAAGTAATACGATCGCAGTCAATACGATACAATCTATTGCAAATAAAATCATCAATACTGTTTTTAAAATATCCATTTTACACACCTCCTGAATAAATAACATACTTATTTTACCATATGTTTGTTCATTCTGCAAGCGTTTCGATTGGATTTCGTATATTTTTTATTAAAAGGTTACTGTTCTGTCACCTTAAAAGCGCTTAAATGGATCTTCGTAACATGACACATTGCCAAGATGTTCTTCTATTCTAAGCAGCTGATTATATTTTGCCACACGCTCCGACCGGCAAGGTGCCCCTGTCTTAATCTGCCCCGACTGAAATGCAACAGCAATATCCGCTATGATGCTGTCCTCTGTCTCTCCCGACCGGTGGGAAATGATTGTCTTATATCCCGCATTTTTCGCCATTTCAATTGCCTCAAATGCCTCTGTCAGTGTCCCAATCTGGTTCACTTTTACAAGAATCGCATTTGCTACCTTCTGTTCAATCCCACGCGAAAGACGCTTTGTGTTAGTGACAAACAGATCATCTCCAACAAGCTGCACGTCTCTTCCAAGTCTTGTCGTCAAAAGTTCCCATCCTTCCCAGTCTTCTTCATCAAGCGGATCTTCAATAGACATGATTGGAAATTCCATAATCAGTTCCTCATAATAATCAATCATCTCCTCCACGGAACGAATTACCTGACCGCCCCGCATTTTTCCTTCTCCTTCAAATACATATTTTTTAAAATCTTTGTTGTAGAACTCTGTCGCGGCCGCATCCAATGCGATCACAATATCTTTTCTCGGCTCATATCCTGCCTTTCTTACCGCATCTACAATAAACTGTAATGCTTCTTTTGCATCTTTAAAATCAGGTGCAAATCCACCTTCATCCCCCACCGCTGTACTGTAACCCTGCTCTTTTAGCAATGCCTTTAGCGCGTGATAAATTTCTGAGCACATCCGAAGTGCCTCTCGAAAGCAACACGCACCGACCGGCATGATCATAAATTCTTGAAAATCAATCGTATTATCTGCGTGCCGTCCTCCATTTAAAATATTCATCATCGGAACCGGCATTTTTTTCGCATTGACTCCTCCAAGATAGGCATAAAGCGGAATACGCAACGCTTTTGCCGCTGTTCTCGCAGCAGCCATCGAAACCCCAAGCAACGCATTCGCCCCCATATTACTCTTGTTTTGTGTCCCATCCGTTTTTAAAAGCACTTGATCCAAATGCGCTTGATCGAATACATTCAGACCAATGACCGCCTGTGCAAGCTTTGTGTTGACATGATCCACCGCCCGTTGTACTCCGAGTCCGCCATACCTCTCCTCTCTATCTCGCAGTTCCACAGCTTCGTATTGTCCGGTAGATGCTCCTGACGGCACTGCTGCCCTCCCCAGGAACTCATCTCCCGCCAAAACTTCTACTTCTATTGTAGGATTCCCTCTGGAATCTAATATTTCTCTTGCGTATACGTCTGTAATCGCCAAATATCTGTTCATTTTTATATCCCTCCTCTTCTATTTCTATTGTTACCATATTATGCACTCTAATGCGTTGACTTTTTATGTTTCTAGCGTTACAATTCGTATGAATAGAAATAGAATACGGAGAAAACATCAAATGAAAGAAAAATCAAAATCCTTTTTCCTGTTGACTGGAAGTATATTGGTGATGGCAATCGGAATTTACTTTTTCAAATTTGCCAACAATTTCACATTCGGAGGCATTACAGGTCTTGCTGTTTTAGTTGCCAAAACAGGCGTGATGTCCGCCAGTGATTTTACCTTTATTATGAACATGCTCCTTTTACTGATTGGACTTATCGTTCTCGGTAAAACATTTGCACTGACTACTGCTTACTGTAGTATTTTACTCTCAGTGCTTTTATCATTACTGGAGCGTATTTTTCCTATGTCCCATCCGCTGACAGATCAGCCGATGCTGGAACTTGCCTTTGCAATCGCACTTCCCGCATTCAGCTCTGCTGTACTTTTTAACATTGGTTCTTCCAGTGGTGGTACAGATGTCATTGCTGCGATTTTTAAAAAATATACGAGCATCAACATCGGACGAGCATTGCTTTTGACAGATTTGGCATTTACCATTGCCGGTTTCTTTATTTTTGACATTAAAACCGGTCTATATTCTTTGCTTGGATTGTCTATTCGCTCTTTTATGATTGATAACTTTATCGAAAGTTTTAATCTTTCAAAATATTTCAATGTTGTATGCAGCCATCCCGAACCCATTTGTGACTTCATCACACATGATTTGATGAGAAGTGCAACGATTGTGGATGCTCAGGGCGCATTTTCCGGTGAACACCGCTATATTATTTTTACTGCACTGAACCGCCAGCAGGCTATTAAGCTTCGTAATTTTATTAAGCAGCAAGAGCCTGGAGCATTCATTTTGATTTCTAACACAAGCGAGATTATCGGAAAAGGATTTCATAACGTATAGGGCTATATAAATAAAGCAAGGGCGAAAAGCTTGTTTTTCTCAAGTCTTTCGCCCATCATTATCATAGAAGTTCCTTTGTATTGCAACAGCTGGGGTAGTAAAACTATTTACCACCCTAGCCGCTCTGTTTTGCCAGTAACAAAGGGATCTTGATCTCTACTTTCCAAATATGAAACAAAAACAGGCTCAAAGAGTAAAACTACCCACAAAAATATAAATGGAATTTTAAATCTTTCCAAAAACATGTTGTAACTCTTGCTTTTTCATAGTTATCCTCTCCTTTAAGCAATGGTTTTCTAAATCTGTTTTTATTTTTTATATT
>OGJG01000622.1_pt1 | contig 22123 bp, 19 predicted proteins | sample 1572011 | NCBI WGS metagenome assembly OGJG01 (sample SAMEA2582115, study PRJEB24529) | metagenome | biome: Human gut stool | place: China | collected 2011
ATGCAATTTTCCTCGATAAAAACAACATATCCCATTTGTGTAAGATGTTTTTGCTCTACACTTATGGGAAGAATTGCTCCATTGGGACAGACATCTCCACAGACAGTACAGTCAAAGTTACAAAATCCTTTCTCAAAGCTAACAGTAGGTTGCATCATGCCTGCCAAGCCATATTCCATAAAAGCCGGTTTCAAGATATGAGAAGGGCATTTGCTGACACAAAGATGACAGGATGTGCATTGCTGTTGGAAGTGTTCCCGACTGATAGACCCCGGAGGAGTGATCGGATTTTCCTTTTTGTATGCCTTCTTACCTTCCAAGCTTGCTACAGATTCCTTGGCTTGGGAGATGAGTTTGGGGGTTGCTCCGGCAGTAACAAGACCGGCAACCAAAAAACGGCGTTTGGATGAATCCAAATCCGGTGATGATGGTGCAGGAGTTTCTACATCAGACTGTTTTTTTAAAGAAGGGGCGTAAACTAATGCTTTTTGTTTGCATACTCCCAAACAGTTGAAACAATCTACACAACGACTATAATCAATAGCGTGTTCTTTACTATTGATGCAAGCTGCTTTGCATTTGGTGGCACAAAGCCCGCATCCATTACATTTGGCAGTATCAATACGGACTTTGAATAATGAAAATCGGCTCAATAACCCCAATATTGTTCCTACGGGACAAATCGTATTGCACCATGTCCGTCCATGTTTCCATGCCATTACAAAGATGACTGCAAGAGTAATAATAGCGATGAGAAGGGAAGAAATGCTCAAGATGGAGGTGTCTACCTGATAAAATGTATAATTGTCAAATCTGGCAAAGAGTGATTCCAGCAGATTATTCCCCAGCATATAGATAGGTTTGAATATGTGCACTACTACACGTCCATACGCACTGTACGGATCGAGCAAACCAACAATAAATGTAAATCCACATAGAAACCCGACCACTGTCAGTCCGAGCACACCCCAGCGCAATTTGTTTTTTGCAGGACTGTAACTATATCTTTTTTTCTTTTTTCCCGTTGCTTTGGAAATTCGTGCAATCACATCCTGCAAGATACCCATAGGGCAGATTGTAGAACAATATACACGCCCGAATAAAAGCGTTAACACAATGAGAAATAATAAGATACCTATACTTAGTGAAAGGATGGCTGGAATAAATTGTAAATGTGCCAGCCGATGAAAACTGTTCGGTAATATTTCTGCGAAATCGAGAAAAAAGAAAGAAATCAGCACAAATAAAAGTGCTGATATTCCAATACGTAGCCTTCTTAACATGGTTGTTTTACATCTTAATTCGCTTGACATTCAATTTGTCAATGTTCATGGTTCCTATTTTCAATGCTTCCCCATTGGCGAGATGTCCTACTGTATCCAGTGGCATCTCACGTACTTGATTGAAGAACTTGGCAGCAGCCGTATCCACGGCTACAATATCCGGTGAGATAAACAATCCTTTTGCCAGTACAACATCGGATGCAGAGCGTCCCCGGGGACCGTTTGTTTTCATGATCCGGTAGGCGTCTACTACGTTGAGTACAGCTTTCTTCTGTAATGTACAGATATCTGCGATGCATTGTTGCAAATCGTTCTGGTGGAAGAATCCGCGATCCCACACAATCCCCATGTGATTTTTCATGGAGATAGTCAGATTGGCACCTCCGTGATTCTTCAGAATAGGAACATTGATCCATACATCACAATCCAGAATCGCTTCGTGCACTTTGGCTTTCTTCATCTTTTTGCCTTTTGGCAGATCAATTGGTTTGTAATACGACTCCAGATGTGCAGGCATTACTTTGGCTCCGGCTTTTTTGGCAGCAGCTTCAATACCACTGTTTTTGTAGCATTTCTGCCAATCGTCACAAGTATGGTCGAACACGACCACTTCTTTAGCTCCGGCGGCAAAACATTGTCTGACGATTTCTTCAATCAGTTTCGGATTCGTATTTCCTGCCAGTTCCGGCACTTTATCCCAACCGATATTAGGTTTTACAACCACTTTCTGTCCCGGTTTCACGAATTGCTTCATACCCCCCAGTTCGCTTATGGCACGGCGGAACATCTCTTCGGGTTCTCCGCCCATAACGGCCACCAGATCAGGATTGCTTCCGTTTGCTTTATTGATTGTTTGAGTTAACACCTCCATAGCCTCCGAACGCTGTATAGTCAAGGCGGCTCCGGTGATAGCTACTGTTTTTAAAAAATCCCTTCTGTCCATCTTTCTATATTAGTTTAGAGTTTGGCAATTGCTTTCAGGAGGGCGTATCCGCCGAACCATTGCAGTAACATTCCCGGAATACCGATACGGAAGTCCTGTACTGCTTCGTAGAAACTTCCGACGATGGCCCATTCAAATGCAACGCCTATGACCTGATAAGTGAGTACGACACCAAGAATGGCCAGTAATGAAACCGATTTTATAGTACGTGCTGCAAGAGCTGAAGCTCCGGCGAGTAAGGACGATTTGATTAATAGGATGGGAAGTACCGCTTCCGAGGGCATGGCAAACAATAAATGATTGATGACTGGTGAAAGAATAGCAGTCAATAATCCTACAAGAAAACCATATTTATAAGCCGCAATCAGCGTGAAAAAATAAATAGGTAACAGGGTAGGACCACCATAAGGTACAAGATGGCATAATTGTGGAAGTGCAATGTTACCCGCTACGAATAGTAAGGCGAACAGGTAGGTTTTCACATTGCTGTGTTTCAGCGAATAGAGTTTGACGGATGTTTCCATTTTCGTTGATACTTTAATGTTGAATAGAACGATAATATATTAATAATAAGACTTTTCTCCAGATAAAAGGTTTAATCCGACTGATATATTATTTTAATCCTGTAGGAAAAGAAAGTTTCAGGCGCTTGAAACTTTTAGTTTCCCGGCATGAAACTATAAGTTCCACACTGGGAAACAAAATAGGACAGGCAGGGATTGATATTCAGAAAATATCTGTCTTGATAATGAATTGTCAGTATCAAGTGGCAGTTTCTTCCTATAACAACGAAAGAGAAGCCTTGTATGTTCGGAATAAGCATACCTAATGTCCCGATAATTGTATAATGATATGCAATTTCGTTATGGGAGATTATCCGTTCATTCTTTCTTTAATCTTTCCCCATGCATGCGTATCGAATAGACAACTTTGGCGCATCGTCTCATACATCTCTTTAAATCTGGACATAGGTATGGTATAGCTTAGTTTGTCAGCTTCGAAATGAGGGCGAACCGATGGGTCGAAGAAACCGAGGAAAGTGCGTTTGCCTCCTTTACGATTCTCTATCGTGGCTTGCGTCACTACAGCACTACAGCCGGAACCAAAGGTAGAAACGACGCAATCTGCTGCGTTATTATCATAAAAAGCCCAAGTGGTCAAGCCCGAAAGCATATCCGGATTTGCCAGAAATACGACACCTTCTATTTCTTCAAGGCTTTCTACCTTATCTATACGTGCAAAATGAAGATACTTGTTTTCTGTTCGGGGAACTCCGATTTGCTGTATAAAGTCGATGACCATTTCAGGAGTCTGTTTGTATTTCTCTTTGAGCGAAACGAAAGTTGGTACACGTTCTGGCATTTCGGTGAAGCCAGTATAGAATTTACCGCCGCCACAACCGATGTTTTCAGCATTCAGGCTGATAATACCACCATCTCTTACCGTCTTCATACCTTTGAAGAAGCAACCGTTTATCTTTTCTGTTTCTCCTTTTTGTTCGTCCGAGTACCAGAAGACAAGAGGCAATTCAGCATTTTTTCCGAATGCCTCTCTGAAATTTTGAATAAAAGTTTGGATGTCCATAAGCTTATCAATTTTGGTTCTTTATGTAGGTCTTTCTACAAAGTTAGAATAAAAAAGGATAAGCGCAAGTGATTTAAAAGTTAATGTTTGATACACTTTTCTTACACTCTTCCAGCTTCTCCAATCCCTCTTTCGACAGTTTGGGGTAATGTAAATCCAATTGCTGCATCCGGTCACAAATAATTCGTCCTACTGCGTAACGCATGAACCATTTATTATCGGCAGGGATTATATACCATGGAGCCAGTTCCGTTGATGTCTCCGTCAGTACATCGGCATAAGCATTCATATAGTCCTCCCAGAATTGACGCTCTTTGATGTCCGCCGAAGAGAATTTCCAGTTTTTAGATGCATCGTCCAGTCGCTCCATGAATCGATTTTTCTGTTCGGCTTTCGATACATTGAGAAAGAATTTCAGGACAATCGTTCCATTCTCCGTCAGATAGCGTTCAAAATCGTTGATCTGTCGATAACGACGCTTCCAGAAGTCGGGATCAATGTCATTTATGGTTTCGACACCTGGTAACTTGTTGGATAGAATAATTTCCGGATGCACTTTGGCAATCAGCACATCTTCGTAGTGCGAACGGTTGAAAATGCCGATTCGTCCTCTTTCCGGGAGAGAGCGATTGATACGCCAGAGATAATCATGGTCCAGTTCTTCAGCAGACGGTTGTTTGAACGAATACACTTGGCATCCCTGTGGGTTAATGCCGGACATCACATGCTTGATAGTCCCGTCTTTTCCTGCAGCATCCATCGCCTGAAAGATAATCAGGATTGAATATCGGTCTTGCGCATAAAGCATACTTTGCAGCTCCGAAAGCTTCTCAATATCCTTTGCCAGTTGTTCTTTAGCGTCTTGCTTGGATAAATCGCCAGTGAATGACGAGTCAAAATCCGATACCAACTGTTTCTTTCCGGGCTTTGCCAGCAGGTCTTTTAGAATATCCTTTTTCATGTGACGGTAGTTTTAATAGTTCTATTCAAATAAAACAGTTGAGGCAGTCAATTGGTTTTTATAATCAGTATGTTTGAGACATTTCATGAGAAAGAGGCTTCTTGACGGATAATGACCAAAAATGAACGGATATTGCTCTGGTATCATGAAGGAATTTATCCGAAATTTGCAATCGAATTAGTACTATATAATAAAAGAAACAATGAAGTATTTGAATAAAGAAACCAATGGTATCACCCTTTCACGTATCGGACTGGGTGCCATGAGAATGGCTGACATTCAGCAGGGAGTCGACACGATACATGCCGCGCTAGACAGTGGAATTACGTATCTGACTTTTATGGTCACGGAGAAAGTGAACTGGTGATCCGCGAGGCTTTGAAACCCCGGGAGCGCGGAGACATTTTTATTGCCGTCAAGTTTGGTGGAATGCTCACTTCAGATGATCGGTTCTATGGTATTGACGTCCGTCCGCAGAACGTACAAAATTATCTGGTTTACACTTTGAAACGATTAGGCACAGATTACGTTGAACTCTATCAGCCAGCACGCATCAATCCGCACATCCCGGTGGAAGATACTATTGGTGCCGTTCTCCGTCGCCATACCTATGCCAGCGGCAGTTATCAAGGTCAAAGAATAGATTTATAATCTGATTCTTGATGACATAAGAGTGGTAGACGTGTTCTTTATCAGGAATATAACTTTTAATGAGTTCAACCTGTTTTCTCAAACGCAGGCTTTCTTCCTCACTCAACTCTTGCCTGGTATGTAATTTCTTCAACTGACCCGCCTGTTGCAGACGGATGCCGGATGTCATAGCCATTATTTCCTTTTTCAATTCAGCAGAATGAATGATGAGATAGCCCTTGAAATCGGCTGAATAAGCTGTGTGCTCTATAATATCATCCGGATACACCTGCATCACCGTGTTCTTTTTCAGTGTATGCGATAAATAGTTTATTCCTATTGTAATTTCTCCGGAAAGAACAAAGATGAGGGAATAGCCTTTCAAACGTATCGGATAGTTTTTGACTTGAACCGGTGAACGACGGGAGTTATCCATATCTATGACGGACAATTGCTCCTGAAAGGTAGCTTCTGCGGATATTCTTTCAAAGTATTCGGGCAAAGCTAAATCTACCACCTGTTCCATAAAAACACTATTATAATTTGTAGAAAACAAAGTTCGCACTATTCTTACAGAAAAAAGAGAGTATAGGCCACTTTGTTTTAGTCAGAATCCGATATTACATATTTTTAAGACGATAGCGTCTTCAATCGGGAGAAAAACAGACATTCAACTTCGTTTTCCATAATAATTACTTATATTTGTCCGGATATGGAATAAGAAAAACCGATATGAAGTATTTGTTAATATGTGCAGGCTTGCTTCTCATAGTCTTTCACTCATGGGGACAGGAGAGGCTTGCGGATAGAATCGCTCCTCCGTCAGGATATGTTAGAGAGACCTGCTCCGATAATTCGTTTACAACTTATTTGCGCAATTTGCCATTATTGCCTAAAGGCAGTAAAGTGTTACTTTACAATGGAAAAGAAAAAGCCAATCAGGCAGCCGCATTTGCAGTCGTAGATATGGAGATAGGCAATCGTGATTTGCAGCAGTGTGCCGATGCAGTGATACGCTTGCGGGCGGAATATCTGTGGAAACATAAACGGTATGCAGACATAAAATTCAACTTCACAAGTGGATTTACTGCCGAATATAAGAAATGGGCGGAGGGAAATCGAATAAAAGTCAACGATAATCAGGTTCAATGGTATGCTTCGGGCAAGGGAGTGGATTATTCCTATAAAACTTTCCGTAACTATCTCGATATGGTTTTTATGTATGCCGGAACTGCCTCTTTATCTCGTGAACTCCCAGCTGTGCTTTATACTTCCTTGCAACCCGGGGATGTCTTTATTAAAGGTGGTTCACCCGGTCATGCTGTGATTGTTATGGATGTTGCCATTCATCCGAATACCGGGAAGAAAGTATTTCTCCTGGCACAAAGCTATATGCCTGCCCAACAGATTCATATCCTGGTCAATCCAACCAGCCGCAACCTTTCTCCCTGGTACGAGCTGATGGAAACGGATGCAGGGAAACTATACACTCCGGAATGGATTTTTGAGAAGAAAGACCTGAAGCGTTTTAAATAGGATAATAGACGTAAATGCAGCATAACAGAGAAATAATTAAATCTTTTCTTACTTGATTTTCTATCTTTTTCTTATATTTGATGTAGTCTGAAGGTATTTAATTGACTACAAATAGATTAAAAGAAACTCGCATGAGAATAGGCAACGGATAAGAAATTGGTAAAGTGCTTTGATACACTATATTTCTCATGCTGTCAAACAACTCTTATTTGTTTGCAAATATAATATTATTGCAGGTAATAATCAAAAATAACGAGGTTTATTTTCATTTTTACCTGCTGATATTTGTTCCGGATTATCAGATGCGATATATTTGTAATTAGGATTCGTACCGTGTTCCAAGCGGTTCATAAGTAACGACTTGCGGAGTTTTGGCAACAAGGGGATGCGGCTCCGTTTTATAGAAATGACTTATGCAAACCGACTTATCCATTTACAACAGTCTTCGCCCTTCCTTTATAGAAGGCGTTCACGCCGTGAAGTTCAATGCTTTGTCGGCGGTCATATCGCGTTACCGGGATTATGCCCGCAGTTCCGAACAAATAAAAGCGTACTCGGGAGATTCTCTGCTGATGCGGGACATCGCCTCCTTGCTTGACGAAGCACCCCGTCCCATAACGAGGGAATACCAGGATTTCACCCCGTTCCTGCTTCTTCTGATGCTTTCGGAGGAATTTCATGCCGTCCATTACGTCGAGCGTCTTGTAACGTGGTATTTCGGCTACTGTTGTGTCGATGAACTGCGGACGGTTTGCACCATTCTGTCCGAGTGTTCCTACCCGCATCACGACACGCTGCGGCTGCGGTTCAAGAATTACCTGCGTGAAGCCCGTAAGACATTGGGTATGCCCGTTGAATGTAACGCTGCTGTCATGCTGAAAATGCTCGACGCCTCTTATGAACATCTCACTCCCGCCGATGTCGGGGAGTTCGAGGAGCTGTTGCACCTGGGGGACGATTACGAGTTCATCTCCCGTGTCAAATCGAATTATCTTGCCTCGGATAACGTCACGGAACTCGCCGGGGTTTGCGGGTATTCCAGCACGATTACCTTCCGCCGGCGTTTCCAGCGGGTTTTCGGCTGCTCGGCCTCCTCGTGGTTACGTCAGCGCCGTATCGAACGTATCGGGGAGTTGTTGCGGACGACACACTACACGTTGCAGGAAATAGCCTACATGTGCGGTTTCTCCGCCCAATCCCACTTTACGGACTTTTGCAAGCGGAATATGGGGAGCAATCCCACTTCCATCCGCCAGGAAGGTCGGATCTGACATTAAAATCGGCTCCGTGATAAAAAAACGAAGAGAAAGATAAAAATCGTAATCCGCCGGTTTTTCGATTCGCTAACTTTATACGCGAAAGTAACAAGACGGATTATGATTGCATTTATAGAAAAATTAAACAGCGAAGTCCTGCGGAGTATCGAACGTATCGAATCGCGGGATACCGACGTGTTGAAAAAGTCGCTTGAAGCGTCACGTGTCCTGGGAGAAGCGTTCGACCGTTTGAAACAATATATCATCGGCTACCGTTTTCAAAACGATGACGAGGAAATAAAGTTCTTCAAAGAAATCAAACCTCGTCTTTTTTGCCGTCTGATCTATTACCGCAAGCTCTACAATATCGAGATGAACCGTCCGGTAGGAAGTATCGAGGCACAACGGGAGTACCTGGACGCCCATGTTCGGGCCATCAACGCGTACACGCAGAAACGCCTCGACTTTATCCGCTATTTCCGCAGCGGCGCCACACACCTGGACAGCCTCTATTTCCTGCGCGGGCAGACCGACACGGAGCAATACCTGGAAACCTTCTACTATGAACTCGACCCGCAGTTTTCGACAAACGCGGATTTCAAGGTGGCGAAAATCCTGGCCAACGACATGTTGTCGGTTTATCTTATGGGCGAATTGGAATCACTGGAGAGCACGAACCTCCGGAACATGGTTCTGCCATTGTCTGACGTGCGTCCGACATGGCAGGACTCGAAGACGGATCTGACGGAACTTATTTACCTGCTCGACAGTAAAGGCTGTTTCGGCAATGTGCCACTCACGCAACTTGCCAGCTACATTTCCAACGCTTTCAACGTACACCTCGACATGAACCTTTCGAGGACATTCTGCGATATGAAAATCCGAAACAACCCGACACCGTGGCTTGACAAGGCGAAAGAGGCCCTGCTTAAACGTATGCAGACGTGGAAGCGAAACAAGAAAAACGGCAATTCCGAGTAGAACATGAACCGGTAAAGCACTCTATTTCTTATAGAAGCACTGATAATCAGCGTTGTATATAACAAAAGAACCGAGGTCGGTTTTCCCCCGTAACTCTCGAAAGGAACTTTCCCGAACGCCCGTATTTGCACCCGTATAAGGAGCCGATACGGGTGTTCCGTTGTAGCCCCGTCCGGATTAGAACACCGTTAAGCGTTGAATCACAGTATGCTATCGCATTTCTGCCAATAAAAATACCGAGTACGGGCCGCGGATTTCGGTAAAAAACACTGCCTTCTTCACCGCATGAACCGTTGAGAATCAGTTCACTGCAAATTATCAAAAAAAAGTCGTACCGACCTCGTTTTAAGCTGTCCATATAAGCCCGACCTTTGTAACAGACTAAAAAACAAAGAAGTATGAAAATCATAGTGATCGGTTCGCGAGCCTATAACGAGCTTGTCGGGCGTATAGAGAAAATAGAGGCTGCAATCGCCTCTCTCCCTGAAAAGGGGCGTGCATGGAATAAGGAGTATATAAACGACGAATGGATGGACGGCGAGCAGGTCTGCCGTTACCTGGGCATCAGCGGGCGTACCCTTCAACGCCTCCGCTCGGATCACGTGATCACCTATTCGGCCATCAACCGGAAGCTGTATTATTCCCTCACGGAAATCCGCCGTGTGCTGAAGGAGCGTTCCGTGCGGCGCAAGAACCAACCAAAGGAGTAGGCCATGTTTCTGGACAAGGAATATTTCGACGGATGGATGCAGCGGCTCTCGGAACGGCTGGAACGTATTGAGAAGCTGTGCGCGGGGGACGTGGAGCAACCGCTTTCCATCCTGCCTGACGGGGAGCGTCTTCTGGACAATTACGACCTGTGCCGTATGCTCAATATCAGCAAGCGCACACTCCAGCGTTACCGCACCTCGGGAGAGCTGCCTTACGAGATGATCTATCACAAGACCTTCTACCGGGAATCGGACGTCCTGCGGTTCATCGAGCGTAACTTCAGTAATTTCCGCAAGCTGAAAAAGGATCGTCCTGCCGGTTCCGGTTAGGCCCTGTCCCGAGAGTCCGGCGTCATGGAAAAACGCGGAGATACATGGAATAAGGCACGACAAGGCGGTACAACCGTTCGATATTTGCCGTAAAATCAGTATGTTTGCACTTGGAAGCCTATATAATAATGAACAATGAAAGAAACAGATAAAATATATCCTGCCGACAAAGGGGAGGAAGAGCTACTGCATAACGTGCGCCATATCTTGCAGGAAGCGCGCGCGAAGGTGATACATCATGTCAATTCGACCCTCGTGAGGGCTTACTGGCAGGTAGGGAAATATATAGTGGAGTACGAGCAGCAGGGAACCGGCCGTGCCGGATATGGCAAGGCTGTCATCAACACCCTTTCCAGGCGGCTCGTGGCGGAGTTCGGAAACGGGTTCACGGCCACCAACCTGCGGTACATGAGGCAGTTTTACCAGTGCTACCCGAAATATCACACGCTGTGTGATAAATTGAGCTGGTCGCATTGCCGCACGCTTCTCAAGGTGTCGGGCGATGCCGCCCGTGATTTTTACCTGCACGAGTGCGTCAAGGAAAACTGGAGTGTCCGGCAGCTCGACCGCCAAATCAACACGCTTTTCTATGACCGCTTGCTGGCCAGCCGAGACAAGAAAGCCGTGAAAGAGGAGATTTCCCGTACCGAACCCGGGCGTGTCGAACCCAAAGAGATCATCCGCGACCCGTATATCCTGGAGTTTCTCGGTATCCCCCAGGGAGAGCATTTTCTGGAAACCGATCTGGAGCAACTGCTCATCAGCCGCTTGCAGCGCTTGATGCTCGAACTCGGGAAAGGCTTCGCCTTCGTCGCGCGACAGAAGCGTATCTCCTTCGACGACAAGCATTTCTACATCGACCTGGTCTTTTACAATTACCTGGCCCGCTGTTTCGTTTTAATAGACCTTAAATCCGGGGAGCTGACCCATCAGGATTTGGGGCAGATGCAGATGTATGTCAATTACTACACCCGTGAGTTGATGAATCCCGGGGATAACCCTCCGGTGGGTATCGTCCTCTGCGCGGAGAAAAACGACGCGGTCGTCCGTTACACGCTGCCCGAAGATGAAAAGCAGGTCTTCGCCGCCCAGTACATGACCTATCTTCCCACGCAGGAGGAGCTGCAAACACTCTTGCAGGAAGTGTGACAACAACGCTCATGGGCATATGAAAAAAGCCGACGGAAATCTGTACTTCCGTCGGCTTTTCGCTTACATCTTAATCCCTTTCTTTGCGGGGCCGTTCTCCGGCGGGCTGCCCACGCCCGCGATCACGATGCGCCCCCCGGAGGCGTCGGCAATCTGCCGCAGCCGGGAAGGAATACGGGCCGCCGTGTTGTCTTCCTTCGGGAGCTCTTCCGCCGTGTCATGCCGTTCCCGGCACACGTCGTTATCCTCCTCCGCCTCCTTTCCCTCGCTCTCTTCTATCGGTTTGAGGCTTTGCTGTATCCTGCGGTCTATTTCCGTCAGGTCAGTTTTCAGGGCCGTCAGTTCGGGCTCCTTGCGCCAGGAACTTTCCACCACTTCCCGCAGGACGGGAATATCTTTCTCCAGTTCCTCGTTCTTTTTCCGGAATTTTTCCAGTGTCGGCTCGATGGTCGCGAGCGCGTGGATGAAGTTCATCGCCGCCAGTCGCGGGTCGGAGGCGATATTCCCGTAGTTATACTGGTATAGATAATCCCCTTCACCCCGGACATAAAAACGGTTCTGCACCAGGTCGAGCCCGTCTTTCCCGGTCGTTTCGCTCTGGACGAGCAGTTCGAACCCGTAGAGGCTCCCGATGGGTTCGAGCCTGTCGAGCGTGCGTGCCGTTTCGGCGATACGGTTGAGCTGTTTCCCGATGAGCTTGGGGTCGGAGGTTTCCAGCCCGTTCAGTTTCACGGGATTGCGGTACGAGCCGTCCTCGTTGAACTCGACGCGGGCCTTGAAGTGTTCCAGATCCTTGCCGATACGCCGTATCAGGTCGTTGTTCTTCTCTATCTTCTCCGTGATCTGCTCCAGCTTGTAGCGGCTCGATGATTTGCCGCGCACGAATGCCTGGCGTTCGCTTTCGAGCGTGGCGATCTTCTTCTCCAGGCGGGCCTTGTCCAGCAGGTCTGTATTTCCCGAGAGGACGGCTACATACTCGGAAAAATTCATGCCGCTTTTCTCGTCGATGGCCCCCTCGTCGATGGTACGGCTTCCCATGTTGTTGGTCTTGAGCTGGCGGATGAACAGTTGCTTGTTGTGCAACAGCCCGAACTTGTAGGCGTCGAGCGACTTCTCGACGGCGTATAATATCACGTCCACCTTGTTGTCGGCATGGAGTTTGGCGATCTCGTTCCCGGTGCGTATTCCCCGCCCGTCGCGCTGCTCCAGGTCGCTGGGACGCCAGGGGCAGTCCAGGTGGTGTATCGCCACGCAGCGTTTCTGCGCGTTCACTCCCGTCCCGAGCATCTCGGTCGATCCGAAGAGTACGCGGATTTTTCCGGCGTTCATACCGGCGATCATCTCCTTGCGCGCTTTTTCCGAGGTCGCCTCCTGGATGAACCGCACCTCGCTTTGGGGTATGCCGTAATCCTCCGCGAGTTTACGCCGTATCTCGGAATAGACGTTCCACCCCGCTCCGGGTTTGTAGGTTCCCAGGTCGGAGAATACGAACTGCGTACCTTTGTACGCCTCGAAACGGCGGTAGTAACCGGCAATCATACGGGCGCAGTGGCTCGCCTTGTTGTCCACGTGGTCGCTGTATAGTTCGGGGTCTATCATACGCATATCGAGCGACATCTTGCGGGCGTAGTCTGTGGCAATGAGCATTTTCGCCTTTTCCTCCCGCTCCGAGAGCGGCAGGCGGCCCAGGAGCGTGGCATCGCCCGATTTGGCGAATTGCACCAGCCGTTCTATGAACTCCGTCTGCTGGGGTGTCGGCGGGATATTGTGCAATATCTCGTTCTTTTGCGGTCGGTCGATCCCTATATCCTCCGCCGAGCGGTAATCTGTAATCTCGGAGTAGAACATGGCCAGTTCGGGAACCTTGATGAAATATCGGAACCGTTCTTTCTGCACGACCTCGTTGGTCACGGAAAACTCGTAGTCGATGGTTTTCTTGGCAAATATGGCCGCCCAGGCATCGAAGGTGCGGATATTCTGACGCTCCAGTTCCTTCGGGCGCAGGTACTTGAAAAGCAGGTACAGTTCCGTGAGCGAGTTGGAGATGGTCGTTCCCGAGAGGAACGTCGCCCCCAGGTCGCGGCCCGTGCGCTGCTGTATGGTACGCAGCGCGAAAAGCATGTTGAGCGCCCGCTGCGACCCCTCGGGATTTCCGAGGCCCGCCACCCGGTCATGCCGGGTCGTGAAAGTCAGGTTCTTGAATTTGTGGCTCTCGTCCACGTAGAGGTGGTCGATACCCATGAGGCGGAAGTCCACGGCGTCGTCCTTGCGTGTTTCCAGCGCGTGCGCCACCTTCTGCAACTTGGCTTCCAGGTTGGCCTTGCGTTTCTGACACCCTTTCATCATGGCGCGGGAAACGTCCCTGCCTTGTGCTTTGAGCACTTCGAGGTTCTCCTCCACACAGTCCAGCTCGGCCTGCAATATCTCCTGCTGTATCTCCGGGGACTGGGGTATCATGCCGAACTGTTCGTGCGAGAGGATCACGGCGTCCCAGTCGTTGTTGCGTATCTCCCGGAAGATGCGCTCACGCTTCCGGGGCGTGAAATCCTCCTTGCCCGGGTAGAGGACTTTGGCCATCGGGTAAGCGGTGCAGAACGTCCGGGCTATTTCATGGATGTTGGCTTTCAGCCCGATAATCATGGGTTTGTTGGCCAGCCCGAGGCGTTTCTTCTCGTAGGCCCCGCAGCACATGATAAGGGTCTTTCCGCCGCCCACCTCGTGGTCGATTATCCCGCCGCCGAGCAGTTTGTCCATCCATATCGCGTCCTTCTGGCTGTCATACAGTTTGTCGATTCCCAGCCCCTTGAGGTCGAGGTCGGGGAATTCCTGGTGCGTCCCGTCGTACTTCGGGCGCACGTAACAGTTGAAAGTACGGTTATAGAGGTCTGTCAGGCGGTCTTTGAAGTCGGACGACTGCTCGCGCAGCCATTCGGGGAAAGCACCCCGGATCTCATCTATCTTGCTGTTGGCGAGCTGTATGGCCTCCCCGTCACGCACTTTGACCTCCCGCCGTTCTCCGTCCACCCATTTGAGGACGGTCTTGGTGATGTCGGGCGAAGTGTTTTGCAGGGCGTGTTTCAAAAGGTGCAGGCCGTTGTACTTACGGGTCTGCGCGCTGACGGCATACTGCTCCGTGATCTTCACGTTCGTCGCTTCCGCCTTCACGCCGTACTCGTCCAGGTTGGAGGCGAAGGTGATCTTCACCTCCGTATCGAAGAGCGAGGAGGCGAAACGCTCGTAAACACCTTTTGGAATCCACCGTTCGCCCAGGTTGAAATCCAGGTCGTCGAAAGCGATGGGTTTGGGCGTCGCCTCGCGCAGAGCCTCCAGCGATTCCCGGGCCGGGGCGTGGTCGGGATTCTCCCGCAGGAACGCCTCGATCCGTTCGGCTTTCCCGATGACATTGCCGGCGATGAACTTGTCGGCAACCTCGTAGCCGTCCGTTTCCGGGTTGTAATAGATACGTCCTTTCAGTTCCCCGAGTATTCCCTCCACGGTAGTTCCCGTGAGCGAGGCCATGTAGTGCGGTTCCACCCGGCCGTACTTGTTCAGGCTGGCCACAAGGGCCTCCGAAGCGTCGTCGGCGTGCGTGATCTCATCGGGATTGAAGGCCACGGGACGCTCGAAGATGTCGGCTTTGCGTGCCTTGCCGTCGATGTAACGCTCCAGCGACAGAATCTCCGTCCCCCGCGCGTCCATCTTGATCAGGTCGAGGTTGCGTTTGGTGAAATTGTCGTAAAGCCGGTTGAGCATCTCCCGCAGGGCGGGGTTCGCCGTCAGCGTTTCCGCCTCGTTGTTATAAAGGTGGTAATAGGCATCGCGTATCTCGATATACATGGAGGCTTTCGTCCGTTGTGCAGGCGTGAGTTCCAGCGGGTGGAACATGGGTTGCAGGGATTCAGTCTCCCGCAGGTAGCCGACCCGGTTTTGTCCGTCCGTGACGAGTGTTCCCTCGCGGAAATAGGGGGCGACCTCCCCCTCGAACGGTCGGGGTTTCATATCCGCCTCCCGTATCTGCGGCATTTCTTTACCGGGTTCTTCCTCCTCTGGATTGTCCGGCGTGTCGAACAGGCCGCCCGTTCTCGGCGTACCGGCGGCTTGTTTCCGTTTGCCTTTCGGGGCTTCCGTCGGGGGGCGTACCGCCTGCCGTTCCCGCTGTTCCGGGGTTTCCTGCTGCCGGGCGCTTTGTCGGCGCAATTCCGCCCTCCGTTCCGGGGTAAGCGACATCATCATCTCGTAAAAGCCGTTGATCGGCGGGTTGTCCTCCCAGTTCAGGGAGGCATACAAGTCTTCGGGATCACGCTCCGGTGGCGTCGTTTTCGGCATTTCGCTCTTCTGTTCCTCCGGAGAGGAGGCCGGGGCGAATAATGAGGGTTGTCGGGGCGTCTTCCGCTTTGCTCCCCGGCGGCTGTTCCTTTTCTTGGATATACCGAGTTCTGCCTGCCGCCGCTCCTCGGCGCTGAAGCCGAACAGATCGTAGAGCGTCAGCAACGGTTCCTGCTGCACATTTACCGGTTCGGCAGCTTGGGTGGCAGGTACGGGAGCCGCCGTTTCCACCGTGTCGAAAAGCGACCCGGCGAAGCCCTCCCGCGGTTTCGGTTCCGTTATTCCGCCCACGTGCTGCACGGGAGTATCTGCCATGCCGAAATCTTCGGGTTTCGGCGGGTGCTGCTCCCACAAGCGATTCTCCCGCTCTTTCGACCAGGCCCCGAAGTCGGCCAGATCCTCCCCGGTCGGTTCTCCGGCGGGTGTGGCGGCAGAATCCGGTAACACTTGTCCGGGTTTGTTTTCGATTCGGGTAATCTCCCCGGTTTCGGTATCGACATGGTAGCCCTGTGCCGCCATTTCGGCGACGACGCGGCGTTTTTCCTCCTCTTCCCGCTGCTGCTGAAGGTTACGGGCATCGGCGATAATCTCCTTGACGATTTCTCCGGCAAGGCGGGGCTCGTGTCTTTCGGCACGCTGGCGTTCCGCCTGACGGGGACGGGACAATTCCCGCTCCGGTGTACCGGGTGTCTGTTCCGGAGCATGTTCCAGGCAATAACTCTCGTTGAAATGCCGGTTGAAATCCTCCGAGAGCATACGCCGCATCTCCCGGTCGATGCCGTCCACGCCCTCCGCGTGGGTGAACTCCATCGCCGGTTTGCCGTAGGGGTCTTTGCCTACTTTGGCCTCGGTATGGATCACCCTGTCGAACGACTGGAAAAGGTTGTTTATCCGGATGCCGTTCGACAGCTTGCGGGATTCGATGAAATCCCGCTGCCGTTCGGACAGTTCCCCCGTGGCGGCTTTCTTTTGCAGGATAACCAGGTCGCTGCCGACCTCCGTCCCCGCGTGTTCTGTAAAGAGGTTGTTCGGCAGCCGGATGGCCGATACGGGCTCGCAGCGGTTCATCAGCCACTCGCGCACGGGGCGTCCCTGCTCGGCGTTCAATACTCCCTGCGAGGTGATGAATGCCACCAGGCCGCCCTCGCGTACCATATCGACGGACTTCATGAAAAAATAGTTGTGCAGCGCCCGTGTGCCTTGCCGCCGCACGGGGTCGGTATGGGTGGAGAAGAACGGGTCGAAGAGCGCCACGTCCCCGAAAGGGATGTTGCTCACGGCCACGTCGTAGTAACCGGCGTATTTGGGTTCGATGCGCTCGAATCCCTGTACCCGCACCCGTTTTTCGGGGTGCAGGTGCTTCAGGATCAACCCCGTGGCGGGGTCTTTCTCGAAGCAGGTGATCTCCGCATAGGGGGCGTGGAAATCCACGGCACTGACGAAAACCCCCGTTCCCGCACTGGGGTCAAGAATACGTTTGGGGACGATCCGCGTGTCCCATATCGCCTCCACGATGGCGTCTGCCACTTTCGGGGGCGTGTAAAAAGCCGTCAGGACGGAGTTCTTGATCCCGTCCATGTAGCGCTTGTATTCCCGTTCGTCGGGGGTGTTCGCCCTGATGACCTCGTGCAACTCGGCCACGAGCGTTGCCATGCCGTCCTTGTCCGGTTTCCCGGTGGGGTTTTCCAGCACTTCCTTGATGGCGCCGAAGCCGCTGTATGCGCCGAGTGTCCTTTCTTCTTCGGGAGTCGGCGCCCGCCGTTCCCTGTCGAGCGTGAAGGCCGTCTTCAGCGCGTCGATATTCTGGCGGAGGTGGGTTTTCTTATTGAATGCCATCTTCGAGAAGTATTTGGACGGTTCCCGTCAGTTCGGTATAGAACAGTTCGTAGTCGGGCGTGTCGGCGAAGTCGTCCGTGAGGTCGTACTTCTCCAGCACCCCGCGGCAGAGGGGCAGCAGGCGTAGAGCCGCCTGCCGGGCGGTATCCTCGGGAATCTCCGCCTCGAATTCCCTCCAGAGGATGTTTACCAGCGTGTTGTAGGGTGAAAAGTGCAGTCCGCGGCAGAGTTCCTCGCGGGCAATTTCTTCGGCCTCGATGTGGTTGCAGCCCGAACGGATCGCCTCGCTGTACGCTTGGGCGGCGCTGTCGGCCCGCTCGGCGATGAACTCACTTTCGGCGATGAGTTCCGGGTGGCTGTCCTTGAGGTAGGATAGTAACGAAAGTCCGTAATAGGACAATTCCCCCGTGGGGGTATGGTGTTGCTTGTCTGGCATGATAAGAATTTTTAGTGGTCGTTGATAATCGGGGAAGAGAAAGGCGCCCCGGGTTCCCACCCGAAGCGCCGACCACTGAAAAAATCCTTATCAAACAAGCGTATCTCGTTATGACAGGTCTTTTCCAGTGGCAAAGGTAACGATTATTTCCGTTTGTTCCTCTTTCCCTGCCTGGGAGTATCGCGCGGTTCGAAAACGAACGAGGTCTTGAACTGGTCATCGAGCGTGAGGGCCGCGTCGAACGTCCCGCCGCCGTTTTTGACGAATCCCCGGATCGTGCCGGTTTTGCCTTTGGTCAGCAGTTCCGCGAGCTGCTTGTCGGTCAGCTCCTTGCGGGCCACGGTTCTCCATACGGTCAGGCCGCAATCGGGATTCTGGCACTTGGCGAGTTTGGGATAGAACACCACGGGCCTGCCGCAACGCGGGCAGGCTGTGTCACTCTCCGCGCCGTCGATTCTTGCTTCCAGCAGTTCTTTGGCGATTTGCGAGGCGAAGACCTCGATACCGCGATGGAACGTCGGGGCGTCCATCTCCCCGGTGGCGATCTTCGAGAGGGCCAGTTCCCAGCCGCCCGTCATGGCGACATCGGCGATCTTCTTGTCCCTGACCACGGCATACACGGCCAGTCCCTTGTCCGTGGGTACAAGCGACTTTTTCTCTCGCCTGACATACTCGCGGGCAAAGAGCGTTTCGATGATGGCGGCACGGGTGGCGGGCGTGCCGATGCCGGCATCCTTCATCGCCTCGCGTTCGGCCTCGTCGGACAGTTCGCGTCCGGCGGTTTCCATCGCCGCCAGCAGGCTCGATTCCGTGTGAAGGGGGCGCGGCCGGGTCTGTTTCTGTTCCGTGCCGCATCCTTTGACGGGCAGCTCGTCGCCTTGCACGATGTCGGGAAGGAGGGTCATGTCCTCCTCTTTCTCCTCGACAGGTTCATTCAGGACGGCCCGCCAGCCCGTCTCGACCATGATACTGCCGCGGGCCGTGAAATCATGCCCCGCGCTTTGCAGGGTAAGGGAAGTGTTTTCTTTCACGCAGGCCCCGGAAAAGGTTTCGAGCATCCGCCCCGCGACCATCTCATAGACGATGCGGTGGTCGGCATCCAGTTCGGAGGGGAGGTTCTCGGTGGGAAGCAGCGCGTGGTGGTCGGCGATCTTTTCGTTGTCCACGCTTCGGCGGGAGAGAGATGCGGTATCCATCAGGCCCGCGTATTCCGCGAAACGGGGATAGCGTGTCATGTTCCCGATGAGTGCCGGAATCTCCTCGGCCACATCTTCCGATATATAGCGTGAGCCGGTACGGGGATAAGTGATGAACTTCTTCTCGTAAAGCGACTGGGCGATGTCGAGCGTTTTTTCTGCCGAAAAACCATACCGGCTGTTGGCCTCTTTCTGGAGTGTCGTCAGGTCGTACAAGAGAGGCGGCTGTTCCCTGGCCTCCTTGCGCTCCACGTTCACGACGCGTACCGTTCGGGCGCCGATAACCTCGGCGCGGGCTGCTTCCGCCTTCTCCCTGCCGTCGAATTTCTCCGTGGAGAGGACGGTGAACTCCGTGCCCTCCTTTGCCGTGGAGAGCTTCAGCCGGAAATAGGTGGCGGGCTTGAACGCCTTGTTCTCCAGGTAACGGGAGCAGATGATCGCCAGCGTGGGGGTCTGCACCCGTCCGAGCGACCAGACGCCCCGCCCGGCAGCCACGGCAAGCGCTTGCGAGGCGTTGATACCGACGATCCAGTCGGCTTCGCTGCGGGCTTTGGCCGAGAGGTAAAGGTTGTCGTATTCGTTGCCGGGGCGGAGGTGTTGTAACCCCTCGCGGATGGCCCGGTCGGTCAGGCTGCTGATCCATAACCGCACGAAAGGGGTGCGGCATTCCAGGTAAGAGTAGATGTAGCGGAAGATCAGCTCACCTTCACGCCCCGCGTCGGTCGCGACGATGATGCGCTCGGCCATGCCGAACAATTCCCGGAGAATACCGAGCTGCTTCACGACACCCGGGTCGGCCTTATACTCTTTACCCTCCCGAACCTGCCGGGGCAGGAGGATGAACGATGATGGCAGGATAGGCAGGTTTTCCCGGCGGAAACCCGCGATGCCGTACTGTTGGGGCATTGCCAGCCCGACCAGGTGGCCGAAGGCCCAGGTTACGGCGTAGCCGTTTCCCTCGATAAAACCGTCTTTACGGTTCGTGGCTCCCACGATGGCGGCGATCTCACGCGCCACCGAGGGCTTTTCTGCGATAATTACTTGCATGATGATTCGGATTTTTCAGTGGTTGTTTTCTTGTAGTTCTTCTTCTTTCTCTTTTTCCGGACGGGCGATCAGCCGGCGGTCGTAATAGACATGGTTGCCGTTCCCGTCGTAATACTGCCGTCCGTCGTCCGCCTCCTCCGGGGGGCTGCGTTTACCCGGCCGGAGGTACAAGGCGGCCAGCGCCGCGATCAGGAGCGGCATGGCTCCGGCCTGCATGTAGAACCATTTCATACGTTATACCTTGACACCTTTGGAGTTGCTCTTTTTGCTGCTGCGGTAATTTTTCTTCTGCGTCGGGGTGGCTTCCTGCTGTCCCTGCTTGAGCGGCTCTTTCACACCTTTGACCGCTTCGACGGTCTTGCCCTCGGAATTGACGGCGACCTGGGTACGGCTTTCAACGGCGGGTTTGACCTCCGCTCCCTGCCGTTTCGCACGGTCGGGATTCCAGCGGAAGAAGTCCATCTTGTTACGCTCGAAGTTGGGCTTGACCCAGGCGTTGAACGGCTCACCCTGCCCGTCCTTGACCATGCCCTTGATGTAGAAAGCCTTGACATCCGCCCGCTTGGAGGGATCATTCACCGCTTCCGTCCACTGGTCATAAGCCTCTTTGGGCACGGAGGCTTTGAGGATTGTCCGGTGAATCGTGAGCGTGGGCTGTCGTTCGGAGGCCGTAGTTTCCTGCCGTCCGTTTTTCTCGGCGGCCTTCTGGCGGTAAATCTCCTTGTTCTCCTGGGCGTAGCGGTTGCGATCCAAACCGTCGTAGGTAAAGGAATAGTTACGTTCGGCCGCGTCGATTTGGATATAGGCATCCCGCTTATAACCCGCGCGGGTGGTATATCCTTCGAGCAACACCTTGCCGCCGCCGTAGAAATCCATCTGCTTGCCTTCCGAGAGGTCGGCCTCCTTGATGCGGGCACGTTTTTCGAGTAGCGAAACGGGCATGGGTTCCAGCGTGTTCGTCCATTTGTCTATCGACACGTAGCAGGGCGTGAGCTTGCCCGGCTCCAGCTCCAGGTCGATCACTTTCCCGGCGTGGCGGGTGTTCATCAGGTTCGTTTTCGCCTCCTCGTCGAGCAGCACCCCGTGGAAGGGGGCGTCGAGGTCGGGCCGTTCCTGCCAGTAATGCGGCACGACGCGCAGCGAGCCGTCCGCCTGCTCTTCGAGCGACACGCGCCCTTTGGTGGAAACACGCATCCCGTTCTCCAGTTCGGGGTTCATCTCCACCAGCCCGTTGGATTTATGTCCGTAAGACATGGCTTTCAGGTGCGGCTCGATGTCCTCCATGCGGATACCTTTCTTCTCCATATCCGCCAGGTCTATCTTCGTGACGTCCAGCGGCTCGAACTGCCGCTGCTCCTGCGTCTGAAGCCGTTCGGAGGGGTCGATACGGTAATTTTCCAGAATCTCCGGGTCGAAGTCGATGCGGATAAGTTTGTTCAGGGCATTCTCCGTCATGACGAAGATACCCGTGTGGACGGGGTTCTGGGCCTGTTCCATGAACTTTTTGAAGAAGGCTTCGAGGGCTGAATCCTGCGTGTTCACGTTCAGCAGGCTCGCCACATTCTGATCCGTGGGGTCGGCGGTCTGGATATTGCCGTCCCGATCCACGCCGGTAACGGCTTGCAGTCGTCCGTCGTCGGCATTCTGAACGAGCATGACTTGTTTAGCGTCGTTCTTTACGTTTTCGTCCATAATTACGAGTGTTTTTAGTTAGCACCAATAGCGATGCGGGAACGAAAGTAAGGGGAACCGGCTGAACGTAAAAGAGTTGGAAAGGCTATGGAAGCATCGGGCACAGAAGTGGCCGCTTGTGGCGCAGGGCAGAGGAAATCGGAGAAACGGAGTGCCGGGAAGGACGGATTTGGCAGAGGGTATTTTCGTGGCTCCTCACCTTATTGTCAGGTAGTCGGGATCTATTG
>OGJG01000630.1_pt1 | contig 22012 bp, 14 predicted proteins | sample 1572011 | NCBI WGS metagenome assembly OGJG01 (sample SAMEA2582115, study PRJEB24529) | metagenome | biome: Human gut stool | place: China | collected 2011
CTTATAGCCGTATTCGTTTTGAGATTCAAAATTCCGCAACGATGACCTTAGTTCAATGAGCTTCAAGTCATCATGGAAAAAATCTCCAAAAGTGGACGTCCGCTTTTGTTTATAGTCGTCCCCGAACACGGCGCCGCCTATCGCGGTGACAAAATTCAAATGGCTCGTCTGCGCGAAATCCCAAGTCCGCATATCACCCACGTTCCAGTGATGGTGAAGTTCTTCGGCATTAAAACCCGGATGAGCGGACGCATCGTGTCAGATCCCGTCAGCTACCTTGCGGTCTCCGAAATCATCAACAGAACGATAAATAGCGGCCTTTATCTCCCCAACAACCAAAATGCCCCAGTGATTGTTTCAGACATTCTGCGAGATCTTCCGCAAACATGGAGCGTGTCGGAAAATGCAAATGCACGCGTCGTGCATTTTGCCAATGACTACTGGGTTAGTCTCAAAGGAAGTAACACTTGGATCAAATACCCACAGAAATAGCTCCACAGTACGGAGAAGCTCTGAATTTGATACTCCTCTGGCTTAAACCTAACCATCCACTCTGACTGATGGGAAAACGTAGCTTCCGCTCCGATTGTTCAAAATCACCTTCACCTGTTTTACAACGTGATCGCAAAAACCGATTGCCGAGGCTGATTCGCTCTTTGCCTTTGCTGATCACCGCAAACATAGTCTCCTTGAATCGTTACGTGGTTAGTGTCAACTCAATCCGCTGCGGATCCATAAGATATTTACGGTTGGCGACCTCTCTAAGCGAAGTGTTCGTTTGAGGCACGGAATTTTTCAACAAAAAATTTTCGTCAAATGACGTTGAGTCTGTCAATTTTCTTTAGCCGACTTATTTTCATTATCCATCTTTCCGTCCACCTCTTTCGGAAACACCAATTAATCTCCCGCAGGATTGTCTTTGATTTCATATTTCATCATTCATTTCATTTGTCGGCTATATTCTTTCCATAACTTCATGCAAGGGTGCGGTCTCACACACGCGCATGCAACGCGCGAAATGCAATCGAAACGCTGAAAAGTCAACTCCGAAAATTTTTGACATAAATCAAAACTACGTAGCACCTACGTGGGCGAAAAATTGCGATCGAGACAAATAGAGGACGGCCGACAGACCGTCCCGATCACTGTCGTTTAAGGGTGTCCGCTCATGAATTCGACACCCGCAAGAAACACAGAGAAACAGGAGAAGAACTGATGTCTGAACTGCAAATTTCCCGCCGCAAGCTGCTCAAAGCCAGCGCTGCCGGCGCCGTGGCCGCTTCGACGGTTTCGGCCCCGAGCCTGTTGATGGCAAAGGAAGCCAAAGCCGCACAGGATACGTCCAAGATCCGCGACTTCGACATGATCAAGGCTTTCTACGCCAACTATCCCAAGAAGCTTGCTGCCGTTCGCGCCAAACTCGGTCGTCCGCTGACACTCACCGAAAAGTTGCTTTTCGTGCACCTCTATCATCCGGAAAGCCTCACCGAATTCAAGCGCGGCCAGGACTACATTGAACTGCGTCCCGATCGTGCCGGTACGCACGACATCGGCGGCCCGATGGCCATCCTGCAGTTCCTCACCTCCGGCAAGGAACGCATCGCACTGCCCGCAGCTCTGGTTGCCGACCACCTCGTGACGGCTCAGACCGGCGTTCGCAAGGATCTCCAGATTGCCGACCGCGACAACGTTGAAACCTACAGCTTCCTGCGTGATGTCTCCCGCCGCTACGGCTTTGACTTCTGGCCGGCCGGCACGGGCATCTGCCATCAGGTCTTCCTTGAAAACTACGACTTCCCGGGCGCCATGATGCTGGTGACCGACAGCCACACCCCGACGGCCGGCGGCATGGGCATGCTCGCCATCGGCGTGGGCGGCGCCGACCTGGTCGACGCCCTCATGGGTATGGAATGGGAACTGAAGATGCCCAAGATCATCGGCGTGAAGCTCACCGGCAAGTTGAGCGGCTGGGTCAGCGCCAAGGACGTGATCCTGAAGCTCTCCGGCATCCTCTCGACCAAGGGCGGCACGAACTCCATCATCGAATTCTTCGGCGACGGCTGCCAGCAGCTCTCCTGCACGGGCAAGGGCACGATCTGCAACATGGGTGCCGAAGTGGGTGCCACCACCTCCGTCTTCCCGTTCGACGACTCGATGGTTCGTTATCTGAACGCCACAGGCCGCGCCGCAGTGGCCGACATGGCCAAGGCTGTTGCTGCCGATCTGCGCGCTGATAAGGAAGTCATGGCCGATCCTGCCAAGTACTACGACCGCATCATCGAAATCAACCTGTCCGAACTTGAGCCGCACATCAACGGCCCCTACTCGCCCGACGCCGCCATGCCGCTCAATCAGGTGGCTGACCGCGTCAAGGAAAAGGGCTATCCGCAGCTGCTCGAAGTCGCTCTGATCGGTTCCTGCACTAACTCTTCCTACGAAGACTTCACGCGCGCCGCTTCGATCGCCAAGCAGGCTCTCGACAACGGCATCAAGGTGAAGACCCCCGTCATGATCGTCCCGGGTTCGATGCGCATCTACAAGACGCTCGAACGCGACGGCATCCTCGACGTGTTTGAAAAGCTCAACGCCACCGTGCTTGCAACCGCCTGCGGTCCCTGCATCGGTCAGTGGAAGCGTACGATCGGTGATCCGAGCAAGAAGAACTCGATCATCGAATCGTTCAACCGCAACTTCAAGGGCCGCAACGACGGCAGCGCTCAGACGCACGCCTTCCTGGCTTCGCCCGAAATCGTGATGGCCATGGCTATCAACGGCGATCTGACGTTCAACCCCATGAAGGGTTCGTACACGACCGCCAAGGGCACGACGATCAAACTCAAGGCTCCGACCGGTACCGAACTGCCGGTGAAGGGCTTCGTAACGGATCTGACCGACTGCATCCGCCCGGACTATGCCAAGATCGAAATCAAGGTGAGCCCCAACGCCAAGCGCATCAAGCTGCTCGAACCGTTCCCGGCTTGGGACGGCAAGGACTTCGTGGGCCTGCCCATCTTGATCAAGGCCAAGGGAAGTGCACGACCGACCACATCTCCCCGGGGGGCAAGTGGCTGGCTTACCGCGGCAACCTCGATCGCATTTCGGACAACCTGCTCGAACGTGCGGTCAACGGCTTTACCGACGCCGCCGGCAAGACGCTCAACTATGAGACCGGCACGTACGACACGCCCGCCAAGGTCGCTCGCTACTACAAGAATCACAAGATTGATTCCATCATCATCGGCGACGACAACTACGGTGAAGGCTCGAGCCGCGAACACGCCGCTATGGAACCGCGTTATCTGGGCGTTCGCGTCGTTCTCACCAAGAGCTTGGCTCGCATCCACGAGTCCAACCTCAAGAAGCAGGGCGTGCTCGCACTGACCTTCGTCAACCCGGCGGACTATGACAAGATCAAGGAAAAGGATCGCGTCTCGGTCCTCGGCCTCGACAAGCTTGCTCCGGGTCAGAACGTGACGATCGAACTCACGCACGCCGACGGCAAGAAGGAACGCTTCGAAGCCAAGCACAGCTACAACGCCAAGCAGCTTGCATGGTTCAAGGCTGGTTCCGCTTTGAACGCTCTCTAATCCATTAGATAGCGAATAAGGAAAGACGTCTTACTCTCTCCGGCGTCTTTCCTTGAAGGATCTCCACCTTCTTCAACGCACACGATGCATAAGTCGTGTGCGTTTTTTTTCATTCCTTGCACTATTGACGCCGATCCTCTCATTGTTGATTTTGGAAGCCACCATCCACGCGATGTTTCAGACAATCCTATCAAACCAAACAGACCTACAATGGTTACTATTTCATGTGAAGACAAAGTTAAACGCAGTGTTTATTTACGAGTCTTTCCCGCCATCCCTCCAAGGAAACCAAATAATTACGCAACATTAGTTCATACAGACAGTAACCAACCGTTTAAAGGACTTGGTCTTATATACAAATATGGAGAAGAACTGAGATCTTGTGATCAAGGGCAAGCCTGGGGAGAATCTTTTCTTTTCGGAAACACCCACAAAGATTCGACATTAAGCGGCCCTATCTGGTGGGGACTTTGCAGAGCACCAGACACCCTAGATATGGGCGAATTCCGCACAACGGCCACCATCCAATTCTGGGTAGACTAACTTCACTCTTAATTTGAAAAGATTCCCGACAACATGACAAACAAAAAGTCATTCTGTCGGGATTTTTTTATCTCCACCAAACAAATCTTGTCAGCCGACGCTAGATTCGGTGTCCGTAGGAAGACTTTACGGTCAGCCTTGTAAAAGACCAACTTATAAAACAGTTTTTTACTGTAAAAAACCGTTTTATATATCAATTTTTTACAGTCCCTATGCCATCAAACCCCTACAAGCACTCCATCATTCTTTGAATTCATCGCGCCCAGATACCGCTGACAACCACTAAAATGCCTCCTTTCCTCTTTCAGAAAGGAAGCAAGCCATGACCGAACTCAACGTCTGTGTGTTCTGCGGTTCCCGCACCGGCAACAATCCTGCGTACACCGACGCAGCGCACGCCGTGGCTCACGAATTGGCCAAACGAAACCTTCAGCTCGTCTTCGGTGGCGGCGGCACAGGCTTAATGGGAGAAACGGCGCGCACGGCACTCAAACTGGGCATTCCCGTCACCGGCATCATCCCGACCTTTCTGATTAACCAGGAGACTCCTGTTGAAGATCTGTCCGAGTTGAAAGTGGTTGCCGACATGCACGAACGCAAGGCCAAAATGGCCGAGCTCTCCGATCTGTTCGTCGTGCTGCCGGGCGGCATCGGCACATTGGAAGAAGCCTGCGAGATGATCACCGGCAACTGGATCGGTCTTTACAACAAACCTGTGGGCTTTTTAAACGTCAACGGCTTTTTCGATACGTTTTTCGCCTTTCTCAAAGACGCCGTCAATGCGGGTTTCATGCCCAAACCCTGCTATGAGCGCGCCATCGTCGACTCAACAGCCTCAGGTCTCATCGACAAGCTTTTGGCTGCTCGCCTCGCCCCCGAGCTGCCTCGCAACGCGGACTGTTTTGACCACAAGTAACGCAAAATCTGTGGGCGCAATACAGGACAAAGCGTGCGCTGCGCCTTAAAATCCAAGCGCGTGCGTTTACCGCCCCTTTTTCGAACAACTACTGAGTTTCAATGAGCAATCTACCCACTTTGGCCAAAGGTCCCGTGCTGCTGCCGGGCACCTTCAATAAGGACGCCATCGTCTTTATTGATGCCGAAGTGTCTCCTGAAACCGGCCAAATCGTTGATCTGGGTGCGTGCCGTGCCGACGGTCGTTTCTTTCATTCGAGCAATGTCGCGGCCTTCAAAGAGTTTTGCAAAGGAGCCGATTTTGTCTGCGGACACAATATCGTGGCCTTTGACATGCAGTATCTGCGCCCCATCTTGGGCGACGGACCGCAAGCCGTCGATACGCTGCCGTTGTCTGCCCTTCTCTTTCCGCGCAAGCGTTTTCACAACCTGCTCAAAGACGAAAAGCTTCTGACCGACGAACTCAACAATCCTCTATCGGACGCCCGCAAGGCGATGGCGCTTTTTGAGGAAGAGGTCGCAGCTTTCAATGAATTGCCCGGCGTGCTGCAGCGCTTATTTTGCGCCATGCTCAAAAACCGGCCGGAGTTTGCGGGCTTTTTCCGGTGCTTAAACGTCCAGACACCGACCTTTGCGGATCCCGCAGGCGTCATCAAACGCCTGATGGCAGACAAATTGTGCATTCACGCCGATCTTGACGGCCTGGCCAAGCGGCAACCGGCAGAACTCGCCTACGCGCTTGCCTTCATTCGCGCAGCAGAACCCGCAGATGTCATTCCGCCCTGGGTCAACACCAATTACCCGGCCACGCAGTCGGTGCTCAATGCGTTGCGCTATACGCCCTGCAAAAAGGGATGCCCCTATTGCAAAGAACGCCTTGACGTCAAAGCGGCTCTTTCTCGCTTTTTCGGTTTCGACTCGTTTCGAACCTACAACGGAGAACCCCTGCAGGAAATGGCCGCGCGTGCGGCCGTGGGCGGCGAATCGCTCTTGGCGGTCTTTCCCACGGGCGGCGGCAAGTCGATCACGTTTCAGCTGCCCGCCCTGATGCAAGGCGAACTCACCCGAGCGCTCACGGTCGTCATTTCGCCCCTGCAGTCGCTCATGAAGGATCAGGTGGAAAATCTCGTCTCCAAAGGCATCAGTCGCGCCGTCACCATCAACGGGCTCTTGAGTCCGATCGAACGCTCCCGAGCGCTGGAAGCCGTGATCAGCGGCGAAGCCACCCTTTTGTACATTGCCCCCGAGTCGCTTCGCTCTCGCTCGATATTGGCCGCTCTGCAACAGCGTCGTGTGGCGCGCTTTGTGATCGATGAGGCGCACTGCTTTTCGGTCTGGGGCCACGACTTTCGCGTTGATTATCTTTTCATCGCCGACTTCATCAAAAAGCTCGAAGACTTTTACGGCGGCCAATGCAAGATTGCCGTTTCGTGCTTTACGGCCACGGCCAAGCAAAAGGTCATTCAGGACATCTGCGACTACTTTAAGCAAAGGCTCGGCCTTGAGCTGCGCATCCTTGCGACTTCGGCCGAACGCAAGAACCTGAGCTATCGCGTCATTCACGTCGACAACGATGCCGAGCGCTACGCACGTCTGCGTGAGCTGATTGAAGCGGCCGAAGGCCCCGCCATCGTTTACGTGGCCACCGTGCGGGAGACCAAGGAGCTTGCCGCGGCCCTCACAGCCGACGGTCTTGAAGCCGTTGCCTTTACCGGACGTATGGATGCGGCCGAAAAAAGCGCCAATCAGGATGCGTTCATCGCGGGCCACGTCAAGACGATCGTCGCCACCAATGCTTTCGGCATGGGAGTGGACAAAAAAGACGTCGCTCTGGTGGTGCACTACAACATCTCGTCGTCGCTTGAAAACTACGTGCAGGAGTCGGGCCGCGCGGGCCGGGACGAGTCGCTTCAGGCGCAGTGCTGCATCCTCTTTAACGAGGAAGACCTCAATACGCACTTTGCGCTGTTGCGTCAATCCAAACTGACGCTTGCCGACATCCAGCTCATCTGGAACGCCATCAAGTCGATGAAAAGCAAGCGCTTTTCAATTTCTCCGCTCGAGCTTGCGCGCAAAGCCGGTCTCGAGTACGACGAACTGCAGCTTGACACCAAGGTCAAAAACGCGATTGCCGCTTTGGAGATCGCCGGTTACGTGCGCCGCTCTATGAACGCTCCGCGCGTATACGCCACCAGCGTTGCCGTCAAAAGCACCATGGAAGCGCGAGAGCGCATCGAAGCTAGCCCCCTCTTTGCCAGTGAGTCCGAGCGCAACGAAGCCGTGCGCATCGTCGCTTCGCTCATTTCCGCTCGCAGCGGGTACAAGACCAAAGGGGAACCGGCCGAAACCCGCACCGACTGGCTGGCCGATCGCCTGGGCATCGCACTTTCTCAAGTCGTTGCCGTTATCGGCAAACTGCGCCAGGCCGGCGTATTGCACGACGACAACGACATGGCCGCCACGGTCAGCAAACGTCACCTCAAAGCGGCTTCTTCCGTTCTCGGGACATACCAGACTCTCGAATCGCTTCTCATCCGTCGTCTGTCCGACGGCGGACGCGCCGACTTCAACCTCAAGGAACTCAACAACGAAGCCTTGGCCGGAGGTTGTTCCAGCGACGTCAAGAAGATCACGACCCTCTTGATGTACATGAAAGCTGCAGGGCAGCTTGACGAAATGCGCCGCACCCGCGGCTCGCAAAACGTTTCTCTCGCAACCAAACGCACGACGCAGGAACTTGAAGCCGCCGCGCAGATGCGAGCCGACCTGTGCGCCTTTATCGTTGAGACGCTCAAATCAATGGCCGCAAACGCTGTGAGCACCGCCTCGCCCGACTACGTCTCGCTCTCTTTTTCCGCCGTACAGCTGCAGCGCGACTACCGCCAGCAAAGCTGGCTTTCCGAGACGCCCGTCACGCTGCGCGACATTGAAAACGCGCTTTTGTTCCTGCACCGCACGGGTGTTCTGTCGCTCGAAGGCGGCTTTATGGTTTCGTACCAGGGCATGACCCTCGAGCGCGTTGAGCTCGACAACAAGCGCCGCTACCGCAAGCAGGACTACGCTCAGTTTTCGGAACACTACCGCCAGAAGGTGCAACAGGTTCACATCGTCGGTCGCTACGCCAACCTGATGCTGGCCGACTATCAGGCGGCATTGCAGTACGTGCGAGATTACTTCGAGCTCGATTACCAGGAGTTCCTCAACAAGTACTTTGCGGGGACAGCCGCCGACGAGCTCAATCTCGGCCTGACGCCCTCGCTGCGCAACCGCATCTTCGGTCAACTCTCCGAAAAGCAGCGCGCGATCATCGACGAACAAGCGCAGTTCGTCGTGGTGGCCGCAGGCCCCGGAAGCGGCAAGACGCGTGTCTTGGTGCACAAGCTTGCAAGCCTTCTCGTTCGGGAAGATGTTCGCAGCGAACAGCTCCTGATGCTCACCTTCTCGCGCGCGGCCGCCACCGAATTTAAGCGCCGACTCATCGAACTCGTCGGCAAAGCCGCTTATTTTGTCGACATCAAGACCTTTCACTCCTACGCTTTCGACATACTCGGCCGTTACGGTTCACTGCAAGAAGCCGACGGCATCGTTCTCAAAGCCGCCAAAGAGATCGCTTCGGGCAATGCCGAGCCCTCGCGCATCGGCAAAACGGTGCTCGTGATTGACGAAGCGCAGGACATGGACGCCTCCGAAGCCGCGCTTGTCGATGCGCTCATTGAGCACAACGAAACGCTTCGCGTGATTGCCGTGGGAGACGACGATCAGAACATTTACGCTTTCCGCGGCGCCGACGGTCGCTTCATGCAGGATATGCTTGCCAAGCGCGATGCTGTGCGCCATGAAATGACGGAAAACTACCGCAGCACGCCCGCGGTGGTTGACTTCAGCAACGCCTTTGTGAGCAAAATCAAGGCTCGCCTCAAGACTCACGCATTAACCGCAGTGCGTAACGAGACGGGTTCTGTGCGCCTCGTGAGCCACACGTCCGAGCATTTCGAGGAGGCTCTCGTCAAAGGCATCATTTCGGATCTTTCCTGCGGCAAGCTCTCGGGCAGTTGTGCGGTTCTCACCAACACCAACGAAGAAGCGTTTACGCTGTGCGCCATGCTGAAGAAAACGGGCGTTGCCGTATCACTTATTCAGTCGCAAAAAAGCGTCAGTGTCGCCAATCTTGCCGAGGTACGCGCTCTACTGAAATACATGACCGCACAGATGCACGGTCAAAAGCGTGCTTCCGTGCGTCTTTTTGCCGATGCCGAGCAATGGCTTAAAGCAAGCTACGGTGCCAGTATCTGGCTTGACAACGTCCTTCGCCTCATCGAATCCTTTACCACCGTGTTGCCCGCCGAAGGTTTCTTCTACCTTGCCGACTTCGAAGAATTCCTTCGCGAATCAGTCCTTGAAGACACCTTTGAGCGCACGGCTTCGAGCATCGTTGTTTCCACCATCCACAAGGCCAAGGGACGCGAGTTCGATCACGTCTACATTCTTTACGCCTCGCGCTCCTTTGAAGACGATGACGCCAGACGCAAGCTCTATGTGGGCATGACCCGCGCGCGCTTTGACCTCACCATTCACTACCGCGGCGCGCTCTTAAACCAGACGCTGCCCGAGACCGTTCATCCGTCTGTCGACAAGACCGCGTACAACGCGCCTGACGAACTGACGCTCACGCTCACGCACGAAGACGTTTGGCTCGATTATTTCGAAGACAAGAAGCGATTGATTCTGTCGATGCGAGCGGGCTTTCCGCTCACGCCCATCGAAGAGGGCCTCACGATTCGCACGTCCACCGACGTTGTGCGTCTGGTTGTTTATTCACAAGCTTTCCAAGCCCGTCTGGCGCAACTCAAAAAAAGCGGCTTTACGGTTCAGTCCGCCGAGATCGGCTTTATTGTTGCCTGGCGCAAAAACCCGGAAGATCCGGAGCTTGCCGTCGTTTTGCCGACCCTTCACCTCAAACGCGGCAACAGCGCCCAAACGGAATTGATTTTCTGAGATTCGACTCTCAAATTGGTCGTCGGCCGCAGTAAACTGAATCTGGATTCGTACTGATTTTGCTGTGCAATTTCGCATTTTCCAAGCAAATCTTTACGTCGGCTTACTTTTGTCCGGAATAAGATAATCGCCAGGAACAAAAGTCTTTTTCAATGATCTTCGATGTCTTCCCCAGGAGACAGCTATGACAAACATCTCATTCTCTCGTCGCCGCCTCATTCAAGGCGCCACGGCCGTTTTGGCAGTCGGTGCCGTTCCGGGCATTGCGCTTGCCAACGCCGACAGTCTTCTTGCCGATATTCTGATCGGTGTCGGAGACGCCATGAAGCGCGACTACATCCGTGAACACTACGGTCGCGGTCGTTGGGACGGCCACTACTGGCACTATGAAGGCCGCCGTTACACGCCGACCCAATATCGAGATTTCTGGCTGTCTCGCTACGAGCCGCCCGCTCCGCGTCCGCAGCCGCGTCCGGCACCGGGTCCAAACCGCAATCCCCCGCCCTGCGGCAACGGTCCCTGCGGCCCCGGCAATCCTCCTGGCCGTGGTCCCGGTGGTCCGGGCAACGGCGGAAGGGGGCCCGGCAACCAGGGTCGCGGATCCGGCCCCGGCGGTAACGGTCCCGGCAGAGGCCCGGGTAACGATCGCGGCCCCGGACCTCGTTAAACCGTCAATCTGATTGAACCGTTTTAGAGAACCGACAAAATGACCATACTGACTCGACGCCGTATATTGCAAACATCCGTTGCCGCTTTGGCGCTCACGAGCGTGCCGTGTCTTGCATTGGCCCACTCGCATTCCGATCAACTGCTTGCCGACATCCTGATCGGCGTCGGAGACGCCTTGCAGCGAGAGTGGATTCGAGACAATTACGGTCACGGCCATTGGGACGGTCACTACTGGAATTACGGTGGACACCGGTACACACCGCTGGAATACCGCGACTTTTGGCTTTCGCGCTACCAACCGCCGGCTCCGCCGCCTCCGCCTCGTCCAGCCGCACCCCCGCCTCCGCCGCCACGTCGGCCTGGCCCGCCGCCGCACCATCCGGAACCCGGACCGCACCACGGCGCTCGTCCCGGCGGTTGGGGACCGGGAGGTCCCGGTCCGGGCCCAGGTCCGAGATAAGCTGCATTTCGATGATTCTTTCGAAAATGGTTAAGACAGATGTCCTTTGAGTTTCTTTCACGCCGACAACTTTTCGGATGCACCGGTGCGCTTATCCTGACTGCCGTAGTCCCGGGACTGGCCCGCTCGGCGTCTGAACCACCGATCAACGATGTTTTGAGCGGTGTCGGCGACGCCGCCGATCGGCAGCGCCTGCGTCAGAAAGCTCGCAAAGGACAATGGGACGGGCAGTATTGGAATGAAGACGGCAAGCGGTATACCTCCGGTCAATACCGCGACCATCTACTGGGCAACACCAGGCCACAAACAAGTCGTCCGCCCCAAGCTCCGGCCCGCCGAGACTACAGTCAGCCTTACCGTCCCGGTACACCTGTGCCTCGTCCGGGCATGGTGCCCAATCCGCCGGGCGCTCCGGTGCGCTACACCCCGAACAAAGCGTTTCCTCGTCAGCCGGCAGGTCCGGGACGCCGAGCCGGAGGCTTCGGCAGAGGCGGCGGGATGCGCCGATGAGTTCCTTTTCGTCGTTTTTTTCCACAAGCACAAAACCGGCAAGGAATCTTTTGCATTCTTGCCGGTTTTGTTTCTCTGAATTTTTTAGCCGACTAATCAATAAAATTGTTCGCCCGGTCTTTCTCAGTACCATTCATGCTTTTCGTGACGATCAAGCGCTGCAATGGCCTTCATGTCCGAATCCGACAGCTCAAAGTCGAAAATCTCCGTATCCTCTTTTATGTGAGCCGGATTGCTTGATCCGGGAATCACGGAGACATTCCGTTGCAGATTCCAACGCAGTACAACCTGAGCGGCGCTCTTGCTGTGCGCTTCGGCAATTTTGGCAATGATAGGATTTCCGAGTACGGACTTCGTCCAACCGCGTCCGCCCAACGGGAACCATGCCTGCACGACAATTCCCTTGTCTTGAATAAACGGCACGACGTCCTGATCCTGATAGTAAGGATGGATTTCGTTTTGTACCAGCGCAGGCAATACATCAACCTGCGGCAGAAACTCGGTGAGTTCTTTGACGTACCAATTCGATAAGCCAATTGAGCGGACGAAATTCTTTTCGACGGCTTTTTCCAATGCATGGTAAGCCGCCACATCACCGTTGCCTGGATGATGAAGCAGCAGAAGATCAACATAGCCGAGATCCAGTTTAGCCAATGACTCTTCAATGGCTTTCTGCGGATCTCCAAACTGGGTCGGATAGATCTTGGTCGTGACGAAAATCTCGTTTCGAGACAGACCGTTTTTCACAGCATCACGCACCGCCATGCCAACTTCGCGTTCGTTGCCATACATCGACGCCGTATCAATCAGCCGAACGCCGCAGTCAAGCGCTGCGCGCACGGCACGAATGCAGGTTTGACCGTGCAGCGAATAGGTTCCCAGTCCCAGCACGGGCATGGTTCTGCCGTTGTTGAATTTCACTGCCTTCTCCTTGAGGTTGAATGGTCTCGCCATCCGAATTTCGGTTTTCTGCACCGCCATCGCAAGACGAGGCGAACAGACAGCCGCTGCCAATCCTATTGCACAAACTTCCAGCATCGACCTGCGGCGCATATCGTTGTCTCCATGTGCATTTCTAACAAACCAAAAGTATCAAGTCAGTTCTATTTGCGTCAAATGCCTATACGCTAAGATTGACTATGCTTTAAAGGCATGGATTGATTCACTCTTTGACACGGGATTTCGCATGGACATTCGCGTTCTTCGGTATTTTCTGGCGGCGGCCGACCAGCAAAGCATCTCGGGTGCTGCGCAAAAGCTGCACGTCACGCAACCGACGCTGTCGCGTCAGTTCATGGAACTCGAAGAAGAATTAGGGCATACGCTTTTTGTTCGATCAAACAGAAAACTTCGTCTCACCCCCAAGGGTGAACTTTTCTATGAACGCGCCCGTTCCATCGTCAATCTTTTTGATCGTACGAAAGAGGAAATCCGCGCGGAAGATGAGCTCACCGGTGACATCCGCATTGCCGCGGGCGAAACACCTGCTCTGGGAAGCCTTGCGCGCGCCATTGCTCGTCTTCAGCAAGAAGCGCCCAAAGTTAGGTTTCACATCGTAAGCGGTGCCGAAGCGCAGGTTAAATCCGAACTCCATTCGGGGCTGACCGATTTCGGCGTATTCGTCGGCATTGCCGATACGATCGGTTATAGCTCAATCAAACTCAGGCAAAAAGACGTCTGGGGCGTGTTAACACGCATCGACGGCCCGTTTGCAGGCAAAAAACAAATCGAGGCCTCCGATCTGGCAGACCAGCCTTTAATGTGTTCCGAACAATCTTTTTCGCGTAACGAATTCGACGGTTGGCTCAACGATCTGGTCAGCAGCCTCAACATTGTCGGCACTTTCAATCTGCTCTACAACGCCTACGTGCTCGCGGCCGCCGGCGTTGGACATGTTCTCGCCTTGGGCGGCATCATCAACCCAACTCCCTCCTCAGGACTCGTGTGGCTGCCTCTGCATCCGAAGCTCGAGTGCGACATCGTCGTCGCCTGGGATCGCTCCCGCCGTCTGAGTCCGGCTGCCGAACGACTGATCACCCTTCTCAAGGAAGAAGAATCCTTGAGGCCAACAATCTGACATATTCACGGTAAGAAATCTGCTTGTGTTTTACTATGCCTTTAAAGCATAGTAAAGTGTAAAAATAAAGTATTTGTTATTTCTACCATTTGAGTCAACAATTCGCCTTGTCATTAAAAGGAGGACAGCTCATGGACGCTCAGATGCTAGAAGGCAAAGTCGCGCTGATCACGGGGGCCAGCTACGGCATGGGTCGAACGATTGCAGAATTGTTCGCCGAAGAAGGAGCTCGCGTCGTTCTTACCGCAAGGCATGCCGAGCAACTCAACGAAGTTGTGGAAGGCATTCGACACAAAGGCGGCAATGCAATCGGAGTTGTCGCCGATGTCTGTTCAACCGAAGACACCCAACGGGTTTTCAAAACCGCCACTGAAACGTTCGGCGATCTGGACATTCTCGTGAACAATGCCGGCATCGGCGAGCAAAAAATCATTGATGAGACAAGCGACGAGTGGATGTTGCATGTGATGAACACCAATCTCGGCGGTCCGATGCGCTACATCCGCGAAGCTCTCAAAGTATTTCTGCCCAAAAACGACGGCTGCATCATCAATATCAGTTCCGTCAACGGCAACCGTCCGTTCTGCGGCGCAACGTACACATCAACCAAAGGCGCACTCAACACGCTGACGAAAAATGTCGCCATGCGCCTTATCGACACAAACATCCGTTGCAATGCCGTTGCTCCGGGCGCCACCGTGACGCCGGCTCACCTTGCCAACAAAGCCGGAGAGCAACCGGGCGGCAGCAAGATGCTCAACTGGAGCGGTCATTTCGTTTACTTCCCCGGCCCGGAATGCGATCCGATTGATCAGGCCTATGCATGTCTATACCTGGCAAGCAAGATGGGACGTCACGTCAAAGGTCAGGTCCTGCAAGTCTGTAACGGCGCTTTCCTGTGAAGATCCACACTGGCAAATCTTTCCGCCGAGTGTCTGTATGGCGCCTGGCAAAGCGCGTTTCCGCTCTGAAAGTGAACGCGATAGCGTTTGCGGTTCTCGTATTGGCCGGCACGATTTTTGCGCAACAGTCATCCTCCGCCTACGCCTCAACTCTCATTTCAAATCGAAGCGACGACATGTCCATACATACGGCTACTCAGAAACGACAAATTCGAATGCTTGTCGGCGAAAAAAGCTTTTCGATCACGCTTGCCGATACCCGTGCAGTCCGAAAACTCATGCAATTGCTACCGCTGACATTGCGTCTGCATGACTACGGCGGATTTGAAAAAGTCGGCGCACTCGGTACTCGACTGCCAAGCGACGATGTTTGGATGACCGCCCGGACAGGAGATGTTGTGCTCTACAACAGCAACCAAATTGTTCTGATGTGCGGCTCCAATTCCTGGAACTACACGCGACTCGGCCACGTCAGCGATTCCGGCGATTGGATCAAAACTCTCGGCGACAAAGATGTCGAAATTCAGTTGATTGCTCGTTAATGCCGCGCAGCTGCCGACAACCTGTTTGCCGTGCAATCACAACACAAACCTACTTTTGAAAGAGTTGATTTATGACCTCAAAAATTGCTACTGAAATTGCTGCTACAGTTCTTACTACAGCATGCGCTGCGGCTTGTGCGGCCATTCCCGCCGCACTCGTTGCCCCCTCCCCCCCCCATCAAGCCCGCCGAACTGCAACTGGAGGCGAAGTGGGACAAGGTGTTTGCGCAAAGCTCCAAAGTCAACCATTCAAAAATCACGTTTGTCAATCGTTACGGCATCACGCTTGCTGCCGACCTGTACGTCCCCAAAAACGCTCAAGGAAAGCTTCCGGCCATTGCCGTAAGCGGCCCCTTCGGTGCCGTCAAGGAACAGTCCTCGGGGCTTTACGCACAGACACTTGCCGAGCGCGGATACCTCACGATTGCCTTTGATCCTTCGTTTACCGGAGAAAGCGGCGGTTATCCCCGTTATGCAGCTTCGGGCGACATCAACACTGAAGATTTTTCGGCCGCTGTCGACTATCTCTCCACACGAGATGACGTCAATCCGGACAAAATCGGCATTCTCGGCATCTGCGGTTGGGGCGGCATGGCGATCAACGCCGCCGCTGTCGACGTCCGCATCAAGGCCACCGTTGCTGCGACCATGTACGACATGAGTCGCGTAACCGCCAACGGTTACTTTGATTCGCTTGATGCCGAAGGTCACTACAAGCTTCGTCAAACACTTGCAAAAGAACGGACGGCAAACTATTGCGCCGGCCGATACAACCTTGCGGGCGGCGTACCCGATAAACTCCCCGCCGATGCGCCTCAGTTCGTCAAGGACTACTTCAACTACTACAAGACCGAGCGCGGCTATCACAAACGGTCTCTGAACTCCAACGGAAGCTGGAATACAACATCGGCCATTTCGCTGCTGAACATGCCGCTGCTTACTTACGCCGATGAAATCCGCAGCGCCGTTCTGATCGTGCACGGTGAAAAAGCGCACTCCCGTTACTTCGGCGAAGACGCCTACAAAAAGCTCAAGGGTGACAACAAAGAGCTTCTCATCGTGCCGGGCGCTAACCACACCGACCTCTACGATCGTATGGACGTGATTCCGTTTGACCGGATCGACGCTTTCTACAAGGCCAATCTGAAGTGACGTCAGCCTAACGCCTTTGATTTGCTAATCCGAAGGCGTGCCCCTCTTTTCTCCTCCGAACGCCTTGCATCCGACCGTTTCGAGTCGGATGCACGGCGTTCGTGCCTGTGTTTTCTCAATGCAAACCAAAACCATCTCCGAATCGCTTCTGATCACCATTCTGACGCTCGGCGTCTTCGGCATCATCAATACCGAAATGGGCGTGGTCGGCATCATTCCGCAGATCGCCGAGCGCTTTGACGTCACTGTCTCGACGGCCGGTCTCTGCGTGAGCGTTTTTGCGCTTGCTGTTTCGGTGGCAGCACCGGTTCTGCCGCTCCTATTTTCCGGCATCAACCGCCGAACGATGATGCTTGCGGCTTTGATTCTCTTCGTGACCTCCAACATTCTGTCCATGGTCACCGATTCGTTTGCTGTGCTTCTTACCGCGCGCGCCTTGCCCGCCTTTCTGCATCCGGTTTATGTTGCCATGGCCTTTACGCTTGCCGCCGCAGCCACCAAAGACGAACCATCCCGCGGCATTACTCGCGTTTTTGTTGGCGTCTCGGCCGGCATGGTGCTCGGTGTCCCAATGACGACTTTCGTCACGACACACTGGTCATACGAAGCTGCCATGGGCATCTTTGCCGTCATCAACACCGTCGTACTGGTCGCCACGTTCTTTATGGTCCCGGACATACCCGCCAAACAGCACAATCCCGGACATCAATTGCGCGTTCTCAAAAAGCCTTCGTTGTGGTTGGGCGTCACTGCTTTCACCTGCATCAACGGCGCCATGTTCGGCTTTTTCAGCTTCATGAGCGAGTTTTTGCACAAAGTAAGCGCCTTTTCGTTTGACGCCGTCAGTTCCGTGCTTCTGGCTTACGGCATTGCCAACATCGTCGGCAATATGCTCGCCGGCCGCGTTTTCGGACACTACAAAAAATTCTTCACGCAGGCAGGCCCTGCAGTAATGCTCATGCTCTACGTGCTTTTGTACTTGTTTTCGGCCAGCAGCATTGCGACTGCCGCACTTGTGGTTCTGCTCGGCATCTGTGCTGGATTCATCAACATTTCCGGTCAATACATGATCAGTTCCGCCGCCCGTGAAGCGCCGGACTTTTCCAACGGACTCTTTTTGACTGCAGCCAATTTCGGTACCGCTATGGGCACCATGCTCTGCGGCATTTTTATTTCACTGCAAGGAACACGCGCAGCGCTCTTTGCTACATGCATCCTGCTTCTTGCCAGTCTTGTGTTTACCCACACTCGCACAACAATCGGATCCGCAGACTACGAAAAGTTAAGCTGGCGCAATGCAAAGTGACAATCACCAACACAATTCCTTCACTGTTTGATTTGAGCAACCGGCTTCCTCCAAGCTGTCTGCATCATAAGTGATGCACATCTCCGCTCGTTGTACTCGGAAGTCGACAGGCTTTTGATCTCGGTCAAGGTACTTAGTCTGCTGAGTATGTGACTCTCTACATAGAATTTTTTATGTCGGCTGGATAGCCGCTCATCATCTTAATCTGCGATTCGGCGTACGTTCTCCTTCAGCCGGCGCCGAACCCTGCATCGGGAGTTACATATGCAGTTTCGCAATCTCATCGCAGCCGCTGTTATCAGTTCGCTCGCTTCGGTAGCTTCGGCTGCCCTCAAAGACGGTTCGTATCAGGCTCAAGTCATCGGACATAACGCCCCAATGACTGTCAAAGTCACCATTGAGCATGGAAAAATCGCTGCAATTTCCACAAAAGATCTTGAATCGTTCGGCGTTGGTAAAACCGCTCTGCAAGTTAAGAGCGAAGAAATTATCAAACGTCAGTCCATCGGCATCGATGCAATGTCGGGTGCCACGCTTTCGAGCTTTGCCCTGATTCAAGGTGTTGAAGAATGTCTGAAAGCTGCCGGTGCAACCGAAGCCGATATCGAAAAATGGTCCAAGCAAACTGTTAAGCATCCCGTGACTCCGTTGACCGTCACCGGCGACGTGGCAATCATCGGCGGTGGCGGCACGGGGTTGGCTGCCGCCGTATCTGCGCTTGAAAACGGCGCTGGCAAGGTGGTCATCATCGAAAAACTCGGTTATTTGGGTGGTTCCACCAATGTTTCCGGCGGCGCTCTCAATGCCGTCGACGACAAACGGCAAAAAACTCAGGGCATCACGGACAGCATCGAAACGTTCTACAACGCCACAATGAAAGGCGGACATAACGTCGGTGATCCCGCTCTCGTACGCTATCTCACCGAGAACGCCTATCCGACCGTTGAATGGATGGAAAAGCAAGGCGTCGTCTTCCGGGACAAAATCGGTGCAGCTACGGGCTCTCTCGGACAGCGCAGTCATTACGGCGTCAAACCCGCTGGAAACGCCTACACCTCGGTCTTTGAGCATGTGCTCAAAACCAAATACAAGGACCGTGTGGAGTTTCTGATGGAGTGTCCTGCCGAAGCTATCTTGACGGATGCTTCAGGCAAAGTAACGGGAGTTAAAGCTCTTCGTCACGGACAGCCGATTACCGTAAAAGCGCAAAGCGTCGTTCTGGCGACGGGCGGTTTCGGTGCCAACGTCAAATTCCGTCAAGAAGTCAACACCGGAGTTTGGAAAGAAGTGGTGCTCGATAAATCCATCGGCACAACCAACATCAACAAGGCCGCACAAGGCGACGGTCTGGTGATGGCCAAAAAAATCGGTGCGCAGTTAATCGGCCTCTCCGACATTCAGTTGCACCCGAACGGAACACCGGGCACCGGACTGATGCAGGATATTGCAACCTCTGGACGAAACCGCATTTTCGTCAACCTTGAAGGCAACCGCTTCGTCAATGAGGGTGCTGCACGAGATACTCTCTGCAAGGCTATTTTCAAGCAACCCAAAGGCACGTACTGGCTCGTCATGAACAAATTGCGTTATCCAGACATCAATACGCCCGACAGAATGGGCGTCACGATGAAGGATATGCTCGCTTTGGGCCGGGTTAAAACTGCGGCAACACTCGATGAACTCGCCAAAGTGATCAATGTGCCGGCCGACAATTTGAAAGCTGCCGTTGCCGAATACAACAAGGCCGCTTCGCATCAGGTCGAAAAGGATAAATTCGGCTTTGCCGCCACGAACACGGATGATGCACCGATGACCGAAGGACCGTGGTACGCCTGCTTGAAGGTTCCGACCGTGCATCACACGATGGGCGGCGTAAAGATCAATACAAAAGCAGAAGTTATCGGCACTGACGGCAAACCCATCCAGGGACTTTTTGCCGCCGGTGAAGTTACGGGCGGGATTCACGGTGCCAACCGTCTGGGTGGCAACGCCATTGCTGATGTTTACACATTCGGACGCCAGGCCGGTGCCAGTGCCGCCAAATTCGCCAAGTAACTTCTAAACACTATGTTTTGATTGATCCGGACTGTTTAGTTCGGTTCGTACGGTGGGCATGGACAAAGTTTGTCCATGCCCAAATTTTTGCCTCTTTGTCAGATTCAGATTTTGACTTCCTGTTTCTTCCATTACGACTTGATGCTCGGTGTGTGCCAATACCGTGAGAGGAGTAATCGCTGCCGAAGCAGCGGAGTAGCTGGTGCCAACGGTGACATCCTTACCGACGTGGGCATCAAGGACTATGTCGATTGTGTTCTTCCGCTCTTACAGAAGACAATGTCATCTTCCATCTTTCTATAGAGTGGCGTCCTGGTTACCTTTTCAATGAGACCTGTTTCCTACGGATTGACACAAGGTGTTGTAATTTATCCTAGGGTTAATACCCCCCCCCGATCACTTTTTTTCATTCTTTTCTTGGTAGTCAAAAGTCTTAGGTGCCATGATCGACTCCGTCCTGCAAGGACTCCGCCGGATTGAGTTGCGTCTTTGCAAGAGTCCGCAACTCTTGTTCCAGTCCGGCGGTTTTTGCAAAAACTCAACTCTTGCAAGTCTTAGGAAAAAGACTAGGAGAAAAAATCATGAAAAAGACTTTGGCTGCTGTTGCTGTTCTCGGCGCTTTTGCCGGCTCCGCTCTCGCTGCTGACGTACAGCTCTACGGTATCGTTGATACCAGCGTTGGTTACAACCACGTTGACGTTGACTCTTTGGATGGGATAGACATTCCTAACAAGGCTGGCGATGCTAACGCCTACTCTTTTGCGGACTCAGATTCCTTCTCCATGATGTCCGGCCAAGCTTCTGGCTCCCGTTGGGGCTTGAAAGGTACTGAAGACCTCGGAAACGGTTTGACGGTCGGCTTCATTCTCGAAGACGGCTTCACTTCCGATAACGGCGCAGATAGCGCCCCGATGTTCAACCGTGAGTCGAGCCTCTTTGTTCAGGGCGGCTTCGGTAAGTTTGCCATGGGTCGCATGGGTTCCCTTAACAACGGCCAGTCTTCCTGGGCTAAGGTCGGCATGGTCAGCGCCTTCGGTACTTCCGATTGGGGTGGATACTCCGCACAGCTCGGCAACATCTTCTCCCTGGCCGGCCAGTGGGACAACATGGTTGCCTACGAAACCCCGAGCTTTGCAGGCTTTAAGGTGTACGCTCAGTATGCCATGGGTTCGAATGACAACGAAAACGAATCCTCCAGCGATCGTTACTATGCTATTGGCGCCACCTATAACAACGGCCCGTTCGCCGGCTACTTCGCTGTTGACTCCGTCAATTACCAGACCTCCGGTGCAAAGATTGATGACAAGTACATCGACGACAGCCTGACGGTTACATTGGGCGGCAGCTGGAACTTTGAAGTAGCCAAGGTTTACTTCGGCGCTCAGTACTTCGATGAAGTAAAGCTGTCCTCCATCGGCGGCATCACTAAGACGACTGTGGGTAATGTCAACCTGAGCAAAATCGGCGACCTCCCCGATATCACCGTTGGCGCATTGGTCAAAGTTAAGGGCTACGGCATCAGCCTGACTGCAGACGCACCTGTTGCAGGCGGCAAAGCCATGTTCGGTGTGGGCTATGTTGATGCCGAAGCTGCTGACAGCATTCAGGATGCTCTTAAGGATGCTAATACCGATGCCGACCTTGATCTCAAGCGTTATGTTGTGAGCGTCGGTTACGACTACCCGTTCAGCAAGCGTACCGACGTTTATGCGATCGCCTCCTACATGCAGGATCAGGTGGATACAAAGCTTAGTGGAACCTCTGATGATTGGGATCCGTCCGCCTACACCTTCTACGTCGGCCTGCGTCACCGCTTCTAATCTGACCGCTCTCATTTGAGAGTCCTCAGATAATCGAACCCGCTTCGACTTCGGTTGAGGCGGGTTTAATTTTGATCGAGCCCCACACTGACCTCCGGAAACCTCCGGGATCCACAACGTGAACATGGGGCTGACTGCCTTCCTACAGCCTAAAAACCCATGTTGCGGTTTCAATACGGTTAACTAACCGACCGAAACCCGGATTCCCTGCATGTTCACTATTGAGGTGACATTGCCAATTTCCAGAGGACACGTATAATGCGCGCTTTCCCTGGAAATACAAAAAACTCGTTTTGCATTTTTGCTCGGTCTTGTACCGAGCTTTTTTTCGCCGAGACGTATGCAAAAAAGAACCCCCGGCTCAGGGGAGAGACCGGAGGCAGAAAAAGGGAGTCATGGAGTGGGGATCCATTGCTCCCAATCAGACTTCAGCTACTTTTATCGAATCGCTCGGTTAAAAAATTCGATTCTCAGTGACT
>OGJG01000633.1_pt1 | contig 21912 bp, 20 predicted proteins | sample 1572011 | NCBI WGS metagenome assembly OGJG01 (sample SAMEA2582115, study PRJEB24529) | metagenome | biome: Human gut stool | place: China | collected 2011
AAATCTATAAGGATATTGTAATTGCAGATGCACCAAGCTACTCTTCCGGTATTAACGAATTTACCAATGAGCAGAGGAAAGCCGTGGTGGAGCAATTGGGCAGAAGCGGTTTGGTAAGCGTTGAAGAAGACTCTGCTATGCAGAATCATGAAGCAATTGAAGTGTTTTACGCAGATTACTTGAATGGACAGGACTCAATGGTTACGGTATTTGAAGTGCATAGAGATGGACTGATTGGAGCAGTTACTTTTATTTATCGGAATGGGCAGCTACAGACCTATTACATAGGAGTTCGGTGGAAGGAAGGCGGTATACCGGAGATACAGGGAACTTCGGTAAGTAATGTGGCTGAAATTAAACTTACGGAAAAAGGGTATTTTATCTACGCATATGAATATGTGATTGCACATGCAAGTTTGAGACAGTATTGGAGAATAGAACCGCTTCCGGAAGACTGCCGGGAACTGACAGAGAAATACATATCAGGACTAAGCTATGTGAATTACAATGTGCTTGTCACAAACTGGGACAGCAGTAATGTAGAGGATATTCTGATATCTTGTATGTATGAAGACATCTATCGGATTTATACGGGAGAAAATCTGAAAACGGAAGGTTGGAAAATTCCGGCGGAGGAATACGAAAAGATAATGACCACTTATTTTCCGGTATCTGTAGAACAGTTGAGAGAGCATTGCGAGTATGATGAGAGCAGCAACAGCTATGAATATGAGATGATTTATGCCAGCCCATACCCACCTTTTGGAGAAGTAGTTGACTATACAAAAAATGCGGATGGAACGATTACACTTATTGTGGATGGAGTTTGGCCGGATTATAATTCTGATCTCGCTTTTCGGAATACGGTTGTGGTTCAGCCATTTGCAGATGGAACATTCCGGTATCTTTCTAACTCTATAGAGGAAATAGAATTGGAACTGCCGTAGGTAGCAAGAACGAAGGGATGATTTTATGGTATTAAAGAAAAAGAGCATTCTACTAATTATAGTATTTTTAATTGGATGTTTTATGTGTGCCTGTGGGAAAGAAGATAGTGTTGCAGGTGAAGCTCTTGTGGAAGATACGGAAGAAGTCTCTTCCACAGAGAAAACAAAAAGTGCTGAGGAAGAAGCGGCAGAACAGTGGGAAAAGGGCTATGGACTTCCGGTGGACGAACAGGAAGAAAAGGAAGCTGTGAATGACTGCAGAGCGATGATGGAACGTATTTATGAGATTTACATAGAGGCAGATAAAGGAACTGCATCCAATGTTGTTTTAACTGATGAGACCATTCTTGAACTGCAGAAAAAATTAATGGAAACGGGATATCCGGTTGCTACATTGGTAGCCTATTCAAATATGGGAAATTATGAAAGTGTGGATTCTTTTCTTGAGGATTGCACGGCTGGGAAAAGTGGTTCTGTAGTAATTTACGAGATACATGATGATGGTGGCATAGGTAGAATGAAATTCATTTTTGATGGTACAGACATGTACGTTGTAAGTGCAAGAGGCGTATGGAATGAGAATGGTAAGTCGGGAATATCTTATATATCTTATATCAGATTAAAAGAGTGGAAATATACAGATAAAGGATGGTTCTGCTATGAGTTATGTGTGCCGGAGCCGCCAGAGGTCAGTGAAATCGTGGATGGAAGCTGCCTAATCAGAGTAAAGCCAATGACAGAAGAACAGCGTGAAATGTCTGAACGTTGTGTTCGGGGGCTTGGATATCAGGGACAGAATCTTTTGTGTTCCAACTGGAATGCAGAAAATATGAGTGAGTTGGATTATAACGGAATGTTTGAATATCTGTATGGAATGAAATATGGAGAAAAGTTTAATTCTGAAGATTATCCAAATGGCATTCCGAAAGAAGAGTTCGAAAGTCTGATTATGGAGTATCTTCCTGTAACAGAAGAACAGATACGAGAGTACGCAGTATTTGATGAGGAAAACCAGACATATTATTGGGCGCGTCTTGGATGTTTTAATTACGCACCTACTTTCTTTGGAACTTCTTTGCCGGAGGTTGTCAACATCAAAGAAAATGAAGATGGGACAATCACATTAACAGTTGAGGCGGTTTGTGACATGGTTATTTGCGATGATGCAGTCATAACCCATGAACTTACGGTGCGGTTTGCAGAGGATGGAAGTTTTCAGTATTTGGGGAATGAAATCCTAAATGACGGAATTATGCATATACCAGATTACCAATACCGAATTAAAGAATGATTTGATAATAGCTGTGTTTTATGGTAATCTTACAGATGTAAGAAAAGAAAGGAGGACACATGAAAAAATTAAAATTAGTTGGAATATTGGCAGCAGTTGTATTGATAGGCGGAAGTTTGTCAATTCCACTTATAAATAACCACATTGCCTATAAAGTAGAAAAAGCATTATGTGAAATCCCGCTGCCAGAGGAAACGGAAATGATAGAGTCACTGTCACAGGCAGGAAAGCTGACGGGGAATGGAAATGGGATGCAGTATTTCGGAGCAATCCTAATTAGGAGTGAATTGTCTTTGGAAGAACTGGATGCTTACTATTCAGATTACAGAAGTAATGAATGGGAGTATTTAGTGGAAACTCAGGAAAGGCAGCCCATTGAGGTGATTGATCACGGGACACTGCAATTTACAGAAGAAATAAAGGACAGTGGTTATTACATTGTATATTCATGGGGAAGCGGAAATTCTCTATTGGAACAACTGGATATACGTGGACATTAAAAGGAGTACTATAACAATGAAGAATTTTTTGAAAATTATGCTATGTATTATGGGTTCGCTTCTTGCAGTGATTGTAGTATTTGGGTTTTGCATTTCGTATAGGGTAAATTACAAGAAGACAATTTGCGATACATCTGTTTCGCCGGATGGAAAATATGAATTGACACTTCAGGCAGTCGGAGAACCAGACTGGCCTTTTGGTTCAGCAAGTGGACGATTAATCCTTATGGAAGGCCAAGATAAGATATCTCAAACAGATTTTGAATTGCACAATGACGGCGGAAGCATCACAAGTAATTGTTGGAAAGTTACATGGTATGAGGACTATGTAGAAGTGATCCTATCAGGCGAAGAACAATTTGATGAGCAAGTCATTTTATATTTTGATGGTACGAAAGAAATTCAGCAATTGACAGATATTGCAGTGGACTATCCATCAGGAGAGGAATTAGATGAAAGCCGGGTTATAACCGAACAATCCTTTGAGGTGGATTTGAATGATTGGGGTGAGGTACGATTTGTGTCTTATCTACCGACTTATGATACGCTTTGGGAAGATGTCTCATTTGTGCTGGCAAAGGACAATCAAATTGTGTACCATTTCCCAGCTTATTTTGAAAACAATAGTACTGAAAATGATAGCGTAGGTATGTTTGACAGCGTAGAGGCAGTTGGATTTCAAGATATAGATGGCGATGGTGCAAAGGATGTGATTGTCATTGTAAATTATATTACAGGAGCAGGACCACAGGGAATGATACCACGGAAGACCATTAGAATATTTAGTTCACAGAATGATGGTTTTGTCATTCAGCACGATTTAATAGATGAATTAATGAAAAATATGAAAGAGGATGATATTTCTATTTCTGCGATATGTGATTATGTGACATTAATTGAAACAGATGAAATATATGATGGATATCGTACTATATACCAACAATACTTCGCAGACGAAGGGTGTGATTTTATGATATCATATAGTGCGAGTGGAAATTCCAGAGTTATCTTAAATGAGAATGAGGAAATAATAGAATTTCTTGCATATGACAGACTTTCGGAAAATGAAAAATGTGAATTATATGTTTTGTACAGAAGTAAGAAAAACGCAGATGGTTCATGGCATATCTCAGAGGCAGAGATTCTTGATATATTTGCTTATAATGTGTCTACAAAAGATGTGGTTAGTAGTGGTAAAACATCATGGTCAGCAACCGGAAATGAAAAGTATTATGAAGTAACAGGCGAAAAATAATATGAAATCGGGTAGAAGCCAATTTCGTAGTTGGCATTTACCCGATTTTGTTATTTCCAGATACTCATGTCTGACAAGATAGACATAGTTATTTCGGTTGCGTTGCCTCCGGTAGCATCGCTGTCTGCACCAATGTTGGTAGCAAAAAAGTATGTATTATCTGCAGTTTCGATATAACCGATAAACCATCCGTTCACATCCTGGCCATCCACACGTCCGGTTCCGGTCTTTCCGTAGAATGTTCCGGCATCGGAAGAGGAAAGGCAGATGGCATCTTTTACTGCATTGATATTTTCAGGGGCGAAGCCGAAGCTGTTATTTTGTAGCTTGGTTAGAAGTTCGACCTGCTCTATTGGGGAAATCTTCAAGGAAGATTCCATCCAATAAGTGGAGAAATCACCACTTATATTTTCGTTTCCATATCCAATTTCCTGAATATAGTTGGAAATGTCAGCGGCTCCAAGCTGTTCGTCCACAGATTCAAAATACCAATTCACAGAGGAATTCATTGCAGACTGTAAGGTCTGATCCGCATTCCATGCTTCAAATGGATAAGTTTCGCCATTCCATGCAATGAACGAATTTTCCGGTGTAATGATATCTTCTTCCAATCCGAACAGGGCATCATATATCTTGTAGGTGGAGTTTGGAGCAACTCGTAAGGTGGAATGCTCCATGTCGTGTATGCTCCATGCATCATTTTCTAAATCATATAAAACAAAGCTACCTTCGTATTCTCCGAAGTATGTGGAGAGGTCTACATAGGAAACATTCTCAGAAGAGGAATCCCATTGGTAGTGGCTTCCATCTGCTGCGTATGTAGAAATAAAAGGTGCGAATCCAAGTAGAAGGACAGCAGTCAACATGAATGCAGTTATACCTTTTATTCTTTTCATAAATGTCGGCTTCTCATAAGAGGCAATGTTGATAATTCTCCGTTTCATCTGCTCCATGTTTCCACCAAGGCCGGCAACAAACGGAAAAGGAGTAAGTGAAACCTTCTCTGCAAAGTTAATCAGTGTATTGCCATAATCTTCGTAAGCATCTTCTTCAAGCATTTTCAAAACGGAAGTGTCACAGGCAACCTCTCTGTCATTACGCATTTCTTTCAATGCATACCAGACAAGAGGATTGAACCAATATACCACTCCGGCAAGGTTCATTAGATAACTGGCAATAGCATCTTTGTGCTTATAGTGCTGCAGCTCGTGTAACAGCATGTACCGCATATCGGATTCGTTGTAATCAGAGATCAGATGAATCGGCAGATAAATACACGGTTTCAAAAGTCCCACAATAATCGGGGATTTCAAAAATGCGGTGCTGTAAACAGGTATATTTCTGTGAATTCCCATTTCCTCTAAACATTGATGATATAGTCTGCGTACCTTCGGGTTCTGGAGGGGAAGTGCAGATTTCTCCAAAGTGTGTAGGTGGAGCGAGGATTTGATTACCAATATAATCATTGCAAAAATGCCTACAATCCATATCCCTAATAATATGTATCCGGCAATGGATGGAGCTTCGCTATTTACAGAAAGAGTAAAGTCATTCATCCAATTTACATTTCCGGTTGGATCGGCCCCAATGGTTTCTACCATAGCAGTTCCAGTATTGGAAGATGGAGAGCTTCTCAGGCTACCGAGCCACGAGAAGATTTGAGGAAATCCGATTAAACGGAACGGTATAAAGGGAACTACCAACAACCCAAGCAGCAGGAACCACAGATTATACTGCATCCGGCTGGAAAGGTTGTTTTTGAATATCCGCTTGGCTATCAAAAGAATTCCGATGATACCGCTGATAAATACATTGCATATTAAAAAGCGTATCATAAAATCAGCCACGTTAATTGCCTCCTTTTTTTGACCTCTTTGAAAGAAGGGAGCGGAGAGTGTCTATTTCTGTTTCAGACAGTCTGTCATTTTCTATATATGCAGACAGCATGGCAGTGATATCCCCGTCATAATATCGTTCCAGAAAAGAATTGCTTTCCTGGCCGATGTATTCGCTTTCCTTCACGACTGGGGTGTAAACAAACACTCGGCTCTGTTTTTCATAAGTCAGAGCGCCTTTGGTCACAAGGCGTTTGATTAAAGTCTGTATCGTTTTCGGACTCCAGCTTGTGGTCTGTAATAATTTATCTGTTATTTCATTTGTACTGATCGGCGCATGTTTCCATACGATTTTCATAACTTCAAATTCAGCTTCAGAAATCTGTGGTAAATCACTCATTTCAAATCCCTCCTTAAATCTTACGGCTGTAATAAATATATTGTAGACGTTATTTCTGTGGTTGTCAATTTCAGAAAAAAGATATTGACTTGAAATCTTACTTGTGTAATAATTGAAATATTACAAGGGTAAGATTTAGAAAAGGCAACAAAAAGAAAAGAACCAGAATCACAACGGATTAGCTGGTTCCTTTACTCGTTTGAATTACCTCTTTTATGTATGAGCGCTAAGAGGTATTCAATTGCTGGAAGAATCTCGGCTGCCTCTTGCTCATCACATTCCTGTAGCATCAATAACAGTTTTTGTTTTTTCAACCCGTCCGTGGCAGTGGCAGGGTGGAAAATCTGGTCTGCAGGAATGTGTAAATAAGCGATGATCTGGCACAATACTTCGAACTTGGGATTTCCACGGTCGTTTTCAATATTCAGTATTGTACGTTCATCACAACCTATTTGTTTAGCTAATGCTGCTTGAGATAGATGGGCTTCTCCTCTGGCAGCCCGAACTACCTTCGCAAGATTTTTTACATAGTCATGCATTACAATTCACCTCAGAGATGGAGGACGATGCCTCTATCTATGTGTTCCATGCCGACACCGAAGGATTGAATTTCAGAAAGGCATTTGCAGATGCCGGATTCAAATTATCGGGGTGCTGCATTTGGAAAAAGAATGCGTTGGTACTTGGGCGCAGTCCTTATCAGTGGCAGCATGAACCGTGTTTGTTTGGATGGAAGAAGGGCGGTAAGCATCAGTGGTATTCCGACAGGAAGCAGACCACCATTTGGGAATATGACCGTCCGAAAGCATCCAAAGACCATCCGACTATGAAGCCGATTGCTCTGATGGCATACCCAGTGCAGAATTCTTCCATGATGGGATGTGTGGTTCTGGACCCGTTTCTTGGTTCCGGTTCGACACTTATGGCTTGCGAACAGACAGGGCGTATCTGCTATGGTGTGGAACTGGAAGAGAAGTTTGTGGATGTCATCGTCAACCGCTATATGGAGATGAAAGGCTCTGCCGATGATGTTTTCGTTATTAGAAATAATGTGAAAATTTCATATCGGGATTTAGGAAAGGAAGGTGAAGCCAATGAAACAGCTGACCTTCCTTGATTTATGTTCAGGCATAGGCGGTTTCAGACTTGGTCTGGAATCTGCCGGCCATAAATGTATCGGTTATTGTGAATATGACAGGTTTGCGAGAGCTTCCTATGAAGCAATGTATGACACGGAAGGAGAGTGGAAAGCAGATGATGTCACAAAACTTAAATCAGAAGATGTCCCCTATGCAGATATCTGGTGTTTCGGATTCCCATGCCAGGACATCTCCGTTGAAGGAAAACAGCGGGGACTTGTCGGAAAGCGAAGTGGAATATATTACAACATTATTGACCTCATCAAAGGCAAAGAAGAAAGCGATAAGCCCACATACCTTCTTGTTGAGAACGTTAAGAACCTGCTATCAATTAATTCAGGCTTCGACTTCGCCAGCGTTCTGTCTGAAATGGACGAAGCGGGGTATGACTGTCGGTGGCAGGTGCTTAATTCAAAAGACTTCGGAGTCCCCCAAAACAGGGAGCGTGTGTTCATTATCGCAAATCTTAGAAGCCGAGGTGGACGAGAAATATTACCTCTCTGTGGAGAAAACGCAGCAACTCTTAACCAACTTGTAGGTGGGATGCAGGGATACCGTGTATATGGTACGGATTGTCTATTGGGCAAATGAAGCAGCATACACCTATGGTGTGTCAGGGATTGCAATATGGAGTCTCGGTCAGGAAGATATGAGGCTATGGGACAGTATGCCAGATCAGATATAGTTTTGGAATCAAACAGCCTTTTGCGGGCTGTTTTTTTCATACTCAAAAATTTACGAAAGGCAAGTAACAGTTATGAAACAGGTAGTAACAACAATGCAGTATGTATTTGCAGGAGTAGGAGGCTTTATGGGTTGGTTTCTTGGAGGACTGGATGGTTTTTCTGTATGCACTCCTTATGTTTGTGGTCATCGATTATGCCACCGGACTTATGGCAGCATTTGTACAGAAAAAAATATCCAGCGAGGTCGGTTTTAAAGGCATCTGCAAAAAGGTAGCAATTTTCTGTCTGGTTGGTATTGGCCATGTGCTTGATACACAGATCATTCAGAACGGAAGTGTACTCCGCACCGCAGTCATTTTCTTTTATTTATCCAATGAGGGAATTTCCATTATAGAGAACATTGCCCTTATCGGACTTCCGGTACCAAAGAAGCTGAAGAATTCAGATGTTGCACAGTCGGTTGTTGATATGATTCCGCTTTATCTTTCGGAAGGAAAGGCAGAGGGTGTCCGTGGTGATATTGCCTTTGCACAGTCCTGTCTGGAAACAGGTAATTTTGGATTCTCCGGTTCTGCAGTTACGCTCGACCAGAACAATTTCTGCGGCATGGGAGTGACTTCAAATGGAATGAAAGGAAATTCCTTTGATACACCACAACTTGGTATCAGGGCGCAGATTCAGCATTTGAAAGCCTATGCTTACCATTCTTTCCTCACTGGCACAGGATGAGAGCCGATCCATTTCAGAGAATTGCACATGGGGAATCCGCAGAAGGTTTGAAACAGGAAAACATAAAATGAGTACAAAGCGTTTTCTTGGCTACGACACGGACGAGAATGGCAAGCTGGTAATCAACAGAATGCAGGAACCGATTGTGGTGCGATTGTATCAGGAATTTTTGGATGGAAAAACAACGGATTACATCAAGAGGATTTTTGAAAAAGAGGGAGTTCGGAACTGGGATGGTGGTACGAAGTGGCAGGCTACAACCTTAATGAGTATGTTGGAGAATGAAAAATACAAAGGTGATGCATTGCTGCAGAAAAGATATACGGTGGATTTCCTTACCAAGAAGCGGACGCAGAACAAAGGGGAAATCCAGATGTTTTATGTGGAAGATGACCACGATGCCATCATTTCAAAGCGGATTTGGGAATGTGTACAGCTTGAAATAAAACGCAGGAAAAAGTATCTGGAGGAGCATGGGACAAACTCCTATTCCCGCCGGCCGGAAAGCAATCCATTTGCATCCAAGATTATTTGCGGAGACTGCAATAAGGTATTTGCACGGAAAGGCTGGCGGAGCAGCACGGGCGTTGACCGTAAGGTATGGCAGTGCAGTGAACGGTACAAGGTAAAAGGAGCCATGGGGTGTGCCAACCGCCACGTAGAGGAAGAAACGCTGATAAAGGCATATCTGATGGCTTGGAATGCGTTGGTGGAGGATCGAGAGGATTTCATGGAGCAGTGGACAGAACAGCTGCAGAGCGAAAACCTCTTGGAAGGTTATCGGGCAGAGAAGTTCATAGAATATACCGATGGGGCAGAGCCTTTGACGGAGATGGACACGGACTTCATGCTGAAAACGTTGGACCACATCAAGGTCTTTGAGGACGGAACATTGTTGGTAGGGTTCCTGGATGGAATGGAGATTGAATGTAAAAATGAAGAGGAGTAAGAAAAGATGACGATTGGGAGTTGCAATCCCTGATCGGCTTTTTTTCTTGCTCTTTTGCAGATGGTAAAAAAACAGGTGATATGGTAAAATAAAATAGATAGCTTGAACGAAAGGGAGGATTGCATAATTTGGAGAGACATCAAGGTAGTTGGAAGGTTGAAGGAGAAGAAGAGTATAATATTGGGGAATTAGTTATAGACAATGATTATATTGAATTTTTTGTAAGAGGTAAATCTATTCCTTGGGCTTGTACTTTTATAGGTTCAAATGGAGAACATCCAATAAAAGTGTATGCTAAAGGACCTGGAGAAACAAAACATAGGTCATTAAATATGAGTATTGGATATAGAGTAGTGAAGGTCGCTATGACAAATGCAGGATTTCAAGAGGGGTTTGAAATAAACAATATTAGTGCATTCTCATTTGAAATTCCAGAACTTGTTGATTGGTTAAAAATAAATAGTGTGTCAATAGGTTTTACAGAGGCGAACGAGTTATTTGCAATTGAAGAGAAAATAGAACCTATTATTATAAAAAATGAAAATCCACATATTGAAATATCATTTGGGTCTGCATCACCGTTTATGCCACCGGAAATAAATGATAGGGTAGAATATGTGGTAAAAAACTATCCAAGAGTTCATGTGTCATATGAGGAAATGGTAACTGATGAAAGAGTGTATGCAGATATACAAATTTTAATGCGTTTCTTTGGTATGCTTATAGGGTATGTTTCTTATGCGAAAGATATTCGATTAAATATTGAGGGTAAAGACTTAAAAACATGGATATGGTTTAATGAAGATTTTTCGCATAACCTAAGGCACCTTAACGGGATAGATAGATTCAGAACGGAATATTCTCAGGTGAAAGATGAATTAGCAAATTATTTTGAAAATTGGTATACATTTTCTAATGATGATTATTTCTTTTTGCCGAGACAGATGTTCTTTAATAGTAATAGAAAAAGAGAAATATTTGCAGAGGATTTGTTTGTACAGTATGTAAAAATTTTAGAAGGTTATCATCTAAGAATATCAGGTGATGAGAAAAAAGCGGAACAATTGGGTATAGAAATTTTAGAGCAGCTAAAAGATGAAAATGTAAAGAAGGTGTTAAGTGAGCCGTTCAAAAAAGCTGGTTCATCTTATAAGCCAAAGACAGTTGCTCAATGGATACAAGGAGGATTTTTGAGCCGAATTACCCTTGAAACACGATTGAAGAAATTAGACGAAGAACACGGTTCTATAGTGGCTGGAAACACCGAGTATGTATATAAAGAATCGAATGCAGACAAATATTTTAGTGCAATCGTAAAAACAAGAAATTACTATTCACATTATAAGCCTGATCGTGATGGAGTGCTGACATTTGGACAAATGTGTAATAGTATAGATGTGTTAAAATGTTTGATTATAATGATTTTGTTTAGTCATATGGGAATGGACATCGATACTGCGAAGCAGATAATGATACACGATGATAAATTGTGGATGTATACTTCTTGTATGAAGAAGGATCAGGATATAGAGGGGTAAACACTATCCCCCTAAGTGGGGTATAAACCTTTTCGCAAAAGGTGACGGTTTCGCTATTTAGTATAAGAAGTAACTTTCACCGCATGTGGAGACAGTCTGCCTTCTGTCGAGAAAAGCCCAATAAATCAAAGGTTTCTGCGATTCTGGAAGAAAAATAGATGTGTGTTTCTGTTTCCGCAGAGTGAGGATATAAGCAGAGGTTTACCTCAGGGGATAGGCTTTGGGGAACGGGAGATATACATTTTGGCGAAAGGATACTTTTTGGCAAAAGAAATGAAGAGCAGATTAATAAAATTATTTGGTAATATAGCATAGGAGGAAATAGAGTGACTACTGAGTTATTGGAGATAATGAAAGCAGATATAAAACGATGCGAAGATGCTCAAGAATCAAGCAATGGTACGCATAGCTTATATCAGGCACTAATTGCAAAATACAACGGTATATTTGAAGATTTTGGGAAGGATATACCGACATCAGGGAAAGCATGTGCTGTTGGTAGTGCGCTGAATTACAGACCAGAATTAAATGCTATCAAAGAAAAATTGGAATTGATTATTGCGACAGATAAAGAAAAAGATCCTTTATTTGATTTTAAATCTATGTATGAAGAAGATTTGGAATCTTTAAAACAAGCTATATCTGATTCTGCAAATGAGGTGACACCTGAAATCGATAAACAGCAATTGTATAAAGATGTAACTGCAAAGTATGAAGCATATGTACCAAAGCTTAATGTAGGATTATATGGATATGAGGAAGCGATTGGAATTTACGATGAAGTGGCCGGACAAGAACTGTTTTATGACTTAAGACAAATTTATAATAAAATGCTGACTTTTAAAGCATTGGGATAGCCGGCACTTATAGAAACAATTCCTCAGAGTGTCCCAATGGTGCAGATAACAAATACAAATGAAAACAAAGTTGACATCAATATTACCTTTAGTGATGTAAGAAAAGAAATTGAGAATATGTCGGCGTTGCCGGATGCTGAAATAGAGGAAATCTTGAATAAAATTAACCAATTAGAAAAAATCGTTAAATCTTCAGACCGCAAATCAAAAAAGTGGGAAAATGCAAAAGGAATTGTTAAATGGATTGCTGATAAAGGCGTTGATGTAGGAATTGCGTTGTTGCCACTGTTATTGCAGATTAAGTAGGAATACATAGGAACATAGTGTGAGGAATGCTGTAAACGGGGATAAAACCATTACCCCAACTTTTTTTTGTTCTTTAATTTTTGTTAAAATAAGAATGAAAATTTGCGTGTTATATAGTATAATGTGGCTAATGGATAATTTTTAGTTATCCGACAGTTTATAAATTTATTTGAGGAATAATTGCAATGAAGAAACAAGATGAAATGTCAGAAATTACATATATGAATTATTCAAATTCCACTCCCTGGCCAGATAAAGATATTTGGCACGATTATACATATAAAGCAATTGTATCTATTGTTGAACAATGGTTACAGAAATATACAAATTCAGAGATGGTTCTTCTTAATGCGGGATCTGGTGGCACAGAATACAAAACAAATGCTAGAGTAATACATTTAGACATTGTTGAAAAATATATTTCTCAATTTGATAATTATCTTGTAGGTTCTGTAGAAAAGATTGAATTGCCAGATGAGTCGTTAGATGGGATTATATGTGTTGGAAGTGTAATTAATTATGCAGATGCCCAAAGAACTATAGCTGAATTCTCCAGATTACTTAAACCAAACGGATTTTTAATATTAGAATTTGAACGTTCTAACAGTGCTGAATTTCTTTGGACATCGCAACATAATAAATACATTTTTCAAAAGGAGTATAATTATAATAATCAAAAACATTTACTTTGGATGTATAGTGAAAAGCATATTTGTCAACTTCTTGAACAATATGATATTAATCTTCAATTTATTAAACGGCTACATGTCCTTTCCTCCTTTTTATATAGAATCGGAGTTACAGAAGAAAAAGCTGCACCATTTTCAAAATATGATGCATTATTCAGATTTATATCATATCCTTTAGCTCATAATACAATACTTCTAGGAAAGAAATAAATCTTTCTTTGCAGTTAAAATTGAAATTATACCGGCTAATATTGTTAAGAATGAGCACGCAATTGTTGTATATTTTGATAAACACGGAATTACACAAACAATAAAGGTTGATGCACTAAAAAGTATCCAAATAGAGAAAGTTGCTATTTTTCTTCTACGCTTTCTCTTTTGGTGAGGTAAAGTAATGCTTTCAACAGGTATCTTGGGACATTGGCCTTCCTCATACAATTTACATTGCACTAGAGCAAGGTCAATTCCTTTTCCATCTCCAGATATTTCATTTGAAATCTTTGCATATATTCTATCTAATACAGCACTATATTCTTCACGATTACAATAGTTACCAAACCAATCCAGATAATGAGAATAATACAACTCTTTTAAAATCTTTAAATATATATCCTTCTTAAAGAATATGGCATCTGTAGTATTATTGGAATTTAAAGAAAGTGCTAAGGAAAACTCCTGTACTTCTTCTAGATTGCCTTCTAATGGTGGCTGATAATAAGGGAATGGCAATTTTATATAATTTTCATTGCTTAACATATGACGGAAAAAATTACTGTCATAATCAATCAGTTTCCCATCCACTTGATTTAATGATAATTCCGTAACATAATATTTTACATACTGTCCATTTTTCTTTAGCATTTCTTCAATTTCTTGTTTAACCATTTGATAAAAACAATAGAACTGTATATTACTCCTGTTAATAGTACTGATATAATCAATAACTAATACACTGTTCTGTGGTAAATATGCAAACTCAGCAAAACCCTCGACTTCTCCATTCACATTATACAAAAGATAAAAGAACATTTTCCGAGGTTCACTTTTATGATTCTGAGGATTATATATATAATCCAAAATTTGATTTGTACTTGTCATAGAACTTTCGTCCACATTTTTTATGTATATATCCAATGCCTTTATTACATCACACTTTGGGCTTTTTTTATTTGCCTGAATGGCCTTGTATTCCAGTTTCAACACGATTCCTCCAAGTACATAAACTGTCGGATAACTAAAAATTATCCATTACCTGTATAAGAAAGCTATATTTTAAAACTCTGTCGAGGATGTTTTGCAGTAAGTATATCTCGTTGCTTTGAAAGAGCAACGTGCGTATAAATTTCAGTTACGGTGATTGAACTATGTCCAAGCATCTCTTGAATGTACCTAATATCCACATCTGCTTCAAGTAGGCTTGTAGCAAAGGTGTGGCGAAACATATGTGGAGTTATATGCAAATCTATAGATGCAAGAGAACAGTACTTTTTAATCATGCGTCTGATAGCTTGATCTGAAATTGAGGTTGCATTAGGATTAACAAAGAAATATCCGCATTTATTTATTTCGGACATATATTCAACTGTATACTTTTTAAGCATTTTTATGACGTCACTATTTCCAATCTGTATCATTCGTTCTTTTGAACCTTTTCCATATATGCGAATTGTTGCGTCGTGTAAGTCAACATCGGAGCTTTTTAAATTACATAGCTCAGAAATTCTCATGCCGGTAGAAAATAGTGTTTCACATATAGCAATGTCAAGAAGAGTGCGCTTCTTACGATAGTTGGTATCGGCAAGAGAAAATTCCTTATACATGGTTGCAAGTAAATTTTCCATTATGTAAAGCGGGATTGTTTTAGGTAGTATGATTGGTTCCCGGAAGCTTGTTTTAATTTTATTAAAAGGGTTTTGTTCAATATAATCTTTATATTCAAGAAAGTGATAAAAAGCTTTTATTGAAGCAAGTTTTCTTTTGGCTGTTTTGGGTTTGCAATTTTGATGCAGATATCCAATATATTTTTCTAGATCGGTTATGGATATAGTATGTATGCTAGAGTTGTTGAAAAAAGACACAAATTGACTTAAATCGGTACGATATGCTTTTAACGTTTTATTATCAAGCCTTTTTTGCGTTTTGCAGTATTCCAGATAGTTTTCAGTGGTAGCAAATAAAGTATTCATTTGTGAGCCTCTCCTTTTGAAATATTGTGTTTATATTGATGTATGCTCTTTTGATTTTGCAAATAATCCTAATGAAAAACAAGGTTGATCATAGTATAATAATATGAGATGTAAAGCATCCAAAAGAAGAAGGATTTAATAGAGAAAATTGAGAGGGTTTATTATGGAAGAGAGAATTACTTTATGTGGGGACAATTGTATAGAATGTCCAAGATATAATGCTCATAGCGAAGCAGAATTGAAAAGAGTTGCAGAATTGTGGTATAGGGTAGGTTGGCGGGATAGGGTGGTGACGAATGAAGAAATTACTTGTAGTGGATGTTCATCACATAAAGCATGTACATATGGACTGGTTGATTGTATAAGGAAGCATAGTGTTGAAAAATGCAATCAGTGTGAAGCATTTCCTTGCGATAAGATTATGGATATGTTGGAGCGTTCAAAGAATTATCAGGAAAGGTGTAAAGAAGTGTGCTCGGAAGAAGAATATGCTGCATTAAAGAAGGCTTTCTTTGATAAAGAAAATAATTTGAGAAAATGACTGTATTTTATATAAAAAGAAGGTAGACAAAATGTACATAAAAAAACTAACAATTAAAAACTTCAGAGCCTTTGATGAGGATGGGATTACTTTACAATTTAATAAAGGTGTAAATGCAATTATCGGTGAAAATAATTCTGGAAAATCCGCTGTCATGGATGCTATCAGAATTGCATTTTCTACCGTAACATATAAGAAAGACATTTTTTTTACTAGAGCTGATTTTCATGTTAGTGAAGATGGAAATGCAGCTGATTTTGCATTGTTTGATATTTATTTGGAAGAAGTGCCAACACGATTAGTAGAAATATGGAATCCTGAAAGTGAGAGTGGACAAGGTGGAGAATTTCATATTCGCTTCGAAAGAGTGATTGCTGCTAATGGTATACAAAAAGTCAAAGCAATACATTGGGGAATAGGAACAGAAGGAAATCCTCTGTCAACAGACACTTTTGATGCAATGGATGTGATGTTTTTGGGGGCATTAAGAGATTCTGAAAGTGAAATGAAACCAGCTAGAAATAGTAAATTAGCTCAGTTATTAAGAAGTTTGGTGCCCGATGAAGGTACGCGAGCAGAATTAGTAGAAATTTTAAATAGTGCAAATAATTTCCTGTTAGAAAAAGAAGAATTAAAAAAGACCAGAAAAACAATTAATGATAATTTGGCCCGGATAGAACAGGATTTTCTGAGTCAGTATATTGATATAGGATTAATAGAGCCACGATTCGATTCAATTGCGTCCTCATTAAGAGCTTGGGTCAAGCCTAAATGGGTATTAGTTTCATTAAGTGATAATGAATATGCAAGGGCTTTGCAATATGCGGAAGAACATGAAGATAATAGAAAAATACAACAAAATGAAAAGGGTGTATATTTTGAAACATCTATTTTAGAAAATGATGAAGATATGGAACCGGAATTGGTAGCAAGAATAAATGAGATTTCAAGCAGTTCATTTGAACTATATCAGAATGGATTAGGATACAATAATCTTTTGTTTATGTCGGCGGTGCTTGGGGATATGGCAATTGCACGAGGTGGTGTGTATCAGCATTTACTATTAATTGAGGAGCCTGAAGCACATTTACACCCTCAATTACAGGAATTAGTACATACCTTTTTGTCTGATACAAACCAAGAAGATGTAAACATACAAATAATCTTTACTTCGCATTCCCCAACGTTGGCATCAAAGGTGGATATAGGAAATATTAATTTAATTTATGAAAATGAACACAAAAAATATTGTTTACCATTTTCAGAAGCAAATATAACAGATGCCAATAAAGAATATTTGCAGAAATATTTGGATGTAACAAAATCTCAAATGTTTTTCGCCAAAGGAATCATATTTGTGGAAGGTATTAGTGAAGCAATCTTATTGCCGGAGATTGCCAAAATACTAGATAGGCCATTAGAGAAATATGCGGTTGAACTTGTGAATGTGGATAGTGTTGCATTTGGTCCGTTTGTTAATTTATTTTCTTCACAGAGTGTACAAACCTGTTTCTCGAAGGTTGCAATTGTGACAGATGATGATAGATGTACCAAGAAAAGTGAATCTAATTATATCAATAAGGACTTTGATTATGATGATATAAACGGTGAGATATCGGATAAATTATTGAACGGAACACCGTCGGAGCGTTGTAATGAACTTGAAACATCGTGTAGAACTGTGGGTATCAATGTATTTAAAGCAACAAAGACATTAGAATATGCATTGTGCTGTAGTGAAAATAACATCGAGTATTTGGTAGAAGCTATAAAAAGTGAGTATTCGGAATTGGGGCCAATATTGGAGCAAAAGGTAAACAGTTTGCATGATATGAATGAAAAAGCTGCTTGTGTATGGCTATTCATCCGAGCAAGAGACAAATGTAAAGGAGCGATTGCACAGTATATAAGCCAGATAATTAAGAAACAGTATGAAATGAAAAAAAAGGGTGAAACGGTTGATAAAGAATTTATTATCCCGGATTATTTGAAAGATGCGGTATATTGTGTGACGGAAAAGTAGTTATGGAAGATTTAACACGTGAGCAAACATTATTTTTGGAAGCCGAAGGCAAGGTTATTGTAAGGGCATGTCCTGGTAGTGGGAAAACATATTCTGTAGCCAACAAGTTACTGTCCTATGTAGATAACTGGAATAGTTTTCATCAAGGAGTTGCAGTTTTGTCATTTACCAATGTTGCCAGTGAAGAAATTTATAAAAAGGCATTTTCGTTGAATAAGGGCATTGGAAAACTGGACTATCCACATTATATTGGAACGGTTGATAGTTTCATTAATGAATTTATTGTATTAAGATACGGTTATTTGAAGACACATGATAAAGTAAGACCATTGATTGCTTTGAGTGACAATTGGAAGCTTCCTTATAAGTATTGGAGAACAGAGTGTTATAGAAAAGGATGCGTAGACAATATAGAGAAATTTCAGTGGGGAATTGATAATAAGTTTTATAAAGATAAAGAAGTTGTAAATTGTGAATTGCATGGAAAAAGTCAACTTCTACCGTGTCAGCAATACAAAGTGATGCTTATGAAGAAAAATATTATATTTCAAAATGAGGTTGCATCTTTTGCATATAGGTTACTGAAAGAATATCCAATGATAGCAACAGCAATTGTTGAACGTTTCCCTATAATTATTATTGATGAGGCTCAAGATACATCGGAGGAACAGATGGCAGTATTTGATTTGCTGACGAAAGCAGGCGTTAAATCAATATTTTTAGTAGGAGATCCAGATCAAGCTATATATGAATGGAGAAATGCAAGCCCAGAGTGTTTTAAGAAAAAAATAGGTGCAGAGTCATGGGAATGTATTGAACTAACAGGAAATTTTCGCAGTTCGCAGCATATTTGTAATGCAACATCTTATTTTTCGGCAACATTGCAAGGTCAAAGAGCAAACGAAGCGGTGGGGGAATATAAGGATGAGACACAAAAACCTATATTGCTATTAACAAATGGCAATACAGAAAATGAAGTGATAAATTGTTTTCTTGAAAAATGCCGGAGTATGGAAATAGAAATTAAACCAGATAAGGTTGCTATGCTTACAAGAGGGAGAATTCATTCAGATACAGATATTAAGGAATTATGGAAAAGTAAGGAAATAGAGTTGATTTCAAAAGCTGCATATGAATGGAAATGTGGTTCTCGAAAAAAGGCATGTAGTGATATGTCTAAAGCATCATTTAGAATTCTTATTGGTGAGGAAATAGATGATTATTTAATGCGAAAAAAAATAATGGAATATACAGATGAGGATAATTGGAAAGATTTTATAATAGATGTTTTCCGTGGTTTGCCAGATATAAACTTAGGCATTGCAGAGTGGATAACTCAATTTACAAATTTATATAATGACATTTTGAAAAGATATAATTTCCATGTTGCGGACGGGATTAATATAAAGGATATCTTAAAGATAAAAACAAGAGATAAAAGCAATCCTGAGTTTAGACACATCCCGTTAAAGTATTATTTTGAAAAGAAATCCAGTGGAAATTATACAAGGTCATCCATTCATGGAGTAAAGGGTGAGACTTATGATGCGGTTTTGATTTATATAAAAAGTAAGACTGGAAAAACGCTTACACCAAAGTTTTTAATGGAAGGAGACTTGGAAGACGAATTAATGAGGATAGCTTATGTTGCAATGACGAGACCAAGACGACTATTAATGATTGCGATGCCGGAAAATAATAAATTAAATGAGTATCAACGATTTCCAGTAGATAAATGGGATTATGAGTATATATAGCGATTTGGTAAAAGTGTATCGAAATGAATGGAGAAGAGTATGCTTTCAGAAATACAAAAAGAAGAAATATTGGAGCTAATAGCCCTTAAGCAGGAAGGCGCATATTGGGATTTTAAAAAAGAATGGTATGAAGTAGGGAAGCAGGCAGATTTATTACACGATATTATTTGTATGGCAAATAACCTAGAAAATCGTGATGCCTATATCATCATTGGAATTGATGAAGAAAATGAGTATCGTGTTAATGACATGACAAATGCAGATAATCGTAAATCTACACAAATGCTTGTGGATTTTATGAGAAATAAGAAGTTCGCAGGTGGAATAAGACCTCGTGTAATGGTTGAAATAATGCAACTGGAAACCGGTATTATAGATATAATCGTAATAAAGAATGGATATTCCACTCCTTATGTTTTAGAAGAATCGTATCAAGGTGTTAACGCAAATAATATATATACCAGAGTAATGGACAGTAATACACCCAAAAATAAAACTGCTGAGATTTCACATATAGAATATCTATGGAAAAAGAGATTTAGACTACTGACGACACCTCTTGAACAGGTATTTTATTATTTTCTTAATAAAGAGGATTGGCTAGATGTACCGGACGATAGTTCTATAATTCGTCAATACTATAAGTATGCACCAGAATATATTATTGAATATTGTAGGTGTGATGATAGAGATGGGTATGAATATTATTTGTTCAGTCAGACGGATAGCAGACCTTGTTGGTATAATATTTATGTTAAGTATCATCAGACGACATTATTCTCAACTATTGGAATAGGGTTAGATGGTGGTAGATATTTTACAAATATTCCATGTACAGATTTTTTGTTTGATGATTGCCGTCATAATGGAAATGTTTCATTTAAATACTATGTAAAAGGAACAAAGGAAATGATACTGCATGATATCTTTTGTGATTATGATAGCCACGAAGCAATGTATGCAAGAGACCGATTTGAAGAAATTATATTGATATTTTTATCAGATGAGGAGAAAGAAAATTTTAAAGAGTATGTAGCTACGAAATGGTCAGAAAGACAGAATTATTTGGAAGATGTACGATTACCATATATGGAATTGCCAAGTACATATCGAGGAGATGCGTTTAAAGAGGACTATGAGAATGCAATTGTGCTAAAGAAAATGTTGGATGAGTATAGAACTTATTAGCAAAAAACACAGAAGGAGATGAGGCTATTGAAAAGAAGGGCAGATTTGTTAATAGATGGAAAATACAGGAGAATTACTATATGGGATGCATTGGATTGGAAACAGAATCGCCCGGAACTTTGGGAAATGTATAAAAACAATATTTATAGTATTTGTAAAAAACCGGAGAACAAAGTAAGAATGGTTTTTCAAACTGGAAAAAATGGTATACTTAAGAATAGTTATTTTAGGTACTATAATGCTGATTTCGAGCACAAAGGAGAAGGGAGTGAAGAATCATACAGACATGAATTTTTTAAAGAATGTATTTCTAGAATTGAGCGTCTAGAAATTAGATGGAAGGGAGAGGCTTTAACAATATATCCTGATGAAATATTGCAAGAAGAAACTATTTTTATGGAAGATGGAAGTAGACGAATTGTTGATTTGCTTGTGAGTTTCAGGAAAGCGGATCCAGCAATTTATGTTGAAAAATGGGAAGGTCAACTTGCAATTGAAATAAAAGATACTCATCCAGTAGATAGTAAAAAGATAAGCCAAATGAAACAAAAAGGACTTGCATGTTTAGAATTTACAGTCAGTAAATGGAATGTCAAAGACAATTTTAACAATGCAGAGGATGAAGAGAAGCAAATTATTGAAATTACAGAAAAGTTGGATGGGAAAAATGGTGGATATATTTTGGGTGAACTATTAGCAGATCCAATATCTAGGAAGTATTTTTGCACAAAATTGTATGAGGATGAAAAGATAGAAAAGGAAAGAACGATAGCTGAATTGAATCAGGTTAAGCAACTATATGGGCAAGCTATCGATACTAATAAACAGTTAAGGGAGCAGATACAATTGCTTGACAGGAGTATTAATGTATATAAAAATAAATTATCTGGTTTGGAGGCGAGATTGAGAGTTACAGAGCAGGAGAATGCAGAAATAAAATCAAGTTTTTGGTACAAGTTATTTGGTAAAAAGTAAATTCAAGAATGGATTTAAAAGAGAGGTTTGCCCCAACAATCTTGGGCAAACCTCGACTTTTGTTTGATTTCTATGATAAAGTGGAGTTCACGCATGAAGCTCCACCGGCCATGCGCCTCGC
>OGJG01000820.1_pt1 | contig 17657 bp, 10 predicted proteins | sample 1572011 | NCBI WGS metagenome assembly OGJG01 (sample SAMEA2582115, study PRJEB24529) | metagenome | biome: Human gut stool | place: China | collected 2011
GATTCGGATGGTTTCCGAATTCCATTTAAAAGGTATTCAAATACCGGCGAAGCCGACCGAATTTTTTTAGAATATTGATAGGGTAGGGGAATACAAAACTGAACTGATTTGAGGGTAAACGACCTCAATTTAACTATGTAAAGATAGTGATTTTTGTTGATATTTGCAAGTTATTTTTCTGTTATTTTTAGCTTAGAATTGACCAGTTCAAATGGAATAAAGAGTGCTTTAAATTATACGCTTCGTTTTGTGAAATGAACTTTTCATTTTGAAACGCGCGAACATTTCGATTTGCGGATTATACATCTTTTCCGTCTTGGCATCCAAGTAGTCTGCAATAGCTTGTTGTTCGAAAGGAGGGGGAAGAAAATACCGCATTGACATTATGAAGTTTGAAGAAACGCGAGGCATTTTTGTGCCAAATGTAGAGCCATCGGCTTCTTTTGTGAAACCATCAGAAAGCATAACATATCTTATATAAGAAGCAGAGTTTGTATTCTTTGCTCTAAATACAAAAAAATCTCCAACAGCATTGCCATTAAAAGTAGATAACCACACTTTTTTTAAATAGGGGCGTAATTTCCCATAGATAACATCCCCTACGTCAAAAGCAATGCCATTTCCCTCAAATTCTGAATTCGTTTCGATGAATTTTCCTGTCGCACATTCAATATTTTCTAAGCCTATTTTATTTTCTGAGAGTGAAGTCTGTGTCTGTAGGCTTATAAAATCTTTGAAACGGCATATTTCCCAGTGTTTTGGCACCTTACCCAGCCACTTTACTCCGCTGACTTTATATTCTTCGTAAGTTTTCATGATAGCTTTTAATCATTAATCAGTGATTGTATGCTCTGTTCCTCATCTTCTTCGAGAGCCCGAATATCCGCAAGGATATCCTCTACTGAACGCAGCGGCTGATATTCATAAAACAGTTTTGAAATGGGGAACTCGCAACCTATCTTGTCTTTCTCTCTATCCATCCATGCATCAGGAGCAAAGCGAAGCACCTCGTTTTGAAAATACTCTTGAATATCCGTCTTGAATGGAATCGATTCATAGTCACGCAAATTAGTGTCAGCTACCAAGTCGCTGCTATCATCAAGTGGTATGACATGAACCTCGGGAGCTGTTTCAGACACTTCACCAAAGAAGGTGCGACAATCTTTGATAAGTTTTGCGGTAGTCTTTATCTTCTTCGACTCCAAGTAAGCAAAGAACTCAGCATCGGTGCGTTCTGTATCAATATCGTTCAACGCAACGATGTTTGCCAAAGCTTCGCTCCGCTTCTTTTCATCGAGCGCAGCATACTTTGTCTTCACATCCTTATATATAAGACGAAGAGGGCGTTCAACAGTAATGTAAGTGTAGAAGAAATCATCCTTATCCATAAGTTTTGCATTGTCGCAAGTCTCAAAAGCATGGTAGATACGACATATTTCATTTCGACCATAATCGCTGACCAAGATATTCTTCATACCGAGGTTCTTGCGCATAGGCTGGACGTACTCGTCTTTTGCTGCATTTATCAGTAACACTTTATTCTTGTGGCTTTCGGGCTTCTTGTTATCAAATATCCAAAGATAGGTAGCGATACCTGTGCCATAGAACAAACCGCCGGGCAAAGCAATGATAGCGTCAAGTAAATCATTGTCAAGCATGTGCTTGCGAATATTGCTCCAACCGGAACCTGCACCACCGTTAAACAGTGGTGAGCCATTAGAGAGGATGCCTACGCGACTGCCTTTGGGATCCATCTTATGAAGCATGTGCAAGGTGAATAGTAACTGGCCGTCGCTCTTGTCGGGCAGTCCCGGAGCGAAACGACTGTTTTTATCTTCCGCTTCGGCAGAAACAGAATCGTATTCACGTTTCCAGTCCACGCCGTACGGAGGGTTCGCCAGCATAAAGTTGAACTTTTGATCGCGGAATTCATCGATGAGAAGGGTATCACCTACAGCGATACCCTTTGCCTCGTCACCCTTCATGATAATATCACTCTTGCAGAGTGCGTATGTTTTGTCGTTTAATTCCTGACCAAACAGGTTGACGGTTACATCCACTCTACGCTCCTTCGCCGTTTCCTCTATAGTATCTTTGGTCAACGTCAGGATGCCGCCCGTACCACAGCAGGGGTCATACACAGAGATTATCTTACCATCTTGGTAAATCTTATCTTCTTGACCGAGCAGAGTAATCTCTGTCATCAAGCGAACGATGTCGCGAGGAGTATAGAATTGACCGGCGCCGATACCTACAGACTCTTTTGCATAACGAATGACAATTTCGAAGACAGTACCCATCATATGGTTGTCTACTTTGTCGGGACTGAGGTCGATGTTCAGCACAAAAGCTTTAGTCACTTGAAGCAGAAGATTCTTTCGGGCAAGGTTTAAGAAGATATCGCTCAGGCTCGCATTTTCACCTTTACCGGTGAAGTTTTTCAGAATTTCACGGATGTTCGGACTGAAGCCTTCAAGATAGGTCTTGAAGTTATTTGTCAGGTCGGCGGGAACTGTTATCAACTTAGAGAGTGACAGACCGCTCGTATTGTAGAATTTGTAGCCGGCAGCATCCATGAGCATCGGCATCATATTGTCGATATCTTCTTGTGAGGTCTGACCAAGTTCTTCCAGTTGCTTCATGTTAGCTGCCACACGGCTTTCTGAACCTACAAGTACGCAGTCCAGACGGCGGAGGAGAGTGAACGGAAGAATTACATCCTCCACGTCCTTATTGTCATATACATTGCGAAGGAGTTCCTTCACGTTCCATATCATCTGGCCTAATTCTTCTGCTGTCATATTGTTTTTTTCATTGTTCGTTTCTTAGTCATATTGCGTATAGTCTTTTACTTAAATGCAAAAATAGTGGATTATTCTCAAATTCTTTTCTTGTTGACTAAAAATCTGTTTCCGTTTACTAGTGTCTTATTCCAAGCCGCTTCTTGGATATAGCTAAGGCTTTTCATACGGATGATTATGCCTTTCTATACTGAATACTACTACGTCCCACTATAGCAGGATATACGTCCCACTGCAATAGGACGTACGTCCTGCTACGGTGGAACGTACGTCCTGCCGTAGTGGGACGTAGTAAATGTCTGTAAAAAACGCCTTAATGGTAGGGAAGAAAACGCTTAATGCTGCGGAAGTAAGATGGTATGCCTGTGATAGGGCTTCAGGGTATCAGCAACGAACTGTCGCCATAGCTTAGGAACCTGAAATCATGCTCCAAGGCATAATCATAAATCTTTCGCCAGTCTCCTTTCACAAAAGCAGAAACCAATAGCAGTAATGTGCTTTGCGGTTGGTGGAAATTGGTAACCATCTTTTTCACTATCTTGTATTCGTAGCCCGGAGCAATGATGATTTGCGTACTGGTGTGCAATGTTTCCATGTGGTGACGGTTCAGATAATCGAGTATATGCTGTAAAGCCTGTATAGTGCCGATGCCATTTTTCTCTTCGTAAGGCATCCATTGCTGCACGTGCAGTTCTTCCTGGTTGGCATCGGGATTGCGGCTGATAGCTACTCCTATATAATACAGGCTTTCCAAGGTTCTCACCGAAGTGGTTCCTACGGCAATGGCATGCCCTTTGTGTGCAATCAGTTTCTCAATGGTCCGTTTGTTGACGGAGATGTATTCCGTATGCATTTCGTGTCCTTCTATTTCTTCACTTTTCACGGGCTTGAAGGTGCCTGCACCTACGTGCAAGGTCAGTTCTTCGCGGTCGATACCGTGGGCATCCAATGCTTGCAATACGCGTTCGGTGAAGTGCAGTCCGGCGGTGGGGGCGGCTACCGATCCTTTTATTTTGGAATAGACCGTTTGATAAGTTTCTTTATCGCTTTCTTGTGTGTCTCGGTTGAGGTAGGGAGGAATAGGCAGTTCGCCCACCACTTCCAGCAGGTCGGCAAAGGTGATGCTGTCATCATTCCATTCAAAATCTACCCAATGGCTTGTGCCGCGACATTCACCGCGTGTGGCAGTCAGTGTCACCTGTTTCCCTTTCACGTCTACCATGCGGTTCAGTGCTCCTTCTTTCCATTTCTTCAGATTGCCAATCATGCAGAGCCAGCTGCATTTTTTCGTTTGCTGGAAGGACAGTACATAATCGTTCGGCTGTATCGGCTCCAGACAGAACACTTCAATCAGAGCTCCCGTTTCCTTGCGAAAGTGCAGGCGTGCCTGAATCACCTTTGTATTGTTGAATATCATCAGTTCGCCCTGCTCCAGATATTCAGGCAGCGCAGTGAATGTATCTTCGCTTACTTCGCCGTGGCGGTATACCAACAGCTTGGATTGGTCACGTACTGCCAGCGGAAACTTTGCAATCCGTTCATCGGGCAGCGGGTAATTGTATTCGCTTATTTTGATATGTTTTGTATCTTCCATTTGATTTCGTTTCATAATTTGCGCAAAAGTACCGATGTTTGCTCTGTACATTGTATATCAGTTTTTTATTTTTTAATGTAACCAAACTCGTACGTGCATGTTTCTCATCGAACCTGACAAAGGTAACAATTATTTTTTATCTGATTCATCCTCCTTTCATTTTTTATCCTTTTCAATTCTTCTCAAATCCTTATATTATGAGAAAAGAGGATCTACCGGGGTAACCCTGTTTCAGATGATGGGCGGGATATTTATTTGAAGGTGATGAAATCGGAAGTAATTATAGTGGTGGATGTAATCGGCACTGATGGTATTCACCGAACGGTTGTTTGTTGGGCGGTGCAAAATCGGGAAAAGTCGTAAAATCCTATTTTTTTTCGTCTAAAAATGTATCTTTGCGCCTGATATGGCAACAAAAAGAGTGCTTGTAGATAGGAATTTTGGCCGCGTCATTATGCGTACACACCGTTTGGCATGTCATTTATCATGTTATCAGATGATGTAACCATTTCATTTACCGGGCTATGTATTGTTGCATGAATTTTCCCATACCCGTGGAATGAACTTCACAAGTTCAATACGGATTTTTAAGTTAAATGCTATAATCTACTACGATGGAACATGTAATTTATATTTCTGATGAAACACCGTATTAGAGTTACTGATTTTTATTGTTTATAACTTTAATGATGGCTATGGAAAAACTTATTATAGAGCAGTTGAAGCAAGGAAACGAAGATGCTTTTAAATACATATATAAACAGCATTATGTATTGCTTTGCCGTTTTGCGAACCAAATGTTGGCTGATGCTGCTCTGGCTGAGGAAATAGTGGATGATGTGATTTTTTATTTGTGGGAGCACCGGGACGATATTGAAATTGAATATTCAATTCGTGCATACCTTATGCGTGCCGTCCGTAATCGTTGTTTGAATGAGCTGAATTCGTTAAGGAGGCGGGAGGAACTTTTGGTTTCTTCATTTTTTCTTCCGGAAAATATGGAATTTCTGGATCGGGTTTTTGTCGAAGATGAGCATCCTTTGGGTTATTTATTGGAGCAGGAATTGGAAAGTGAACTGATTCGGAATATTGAAGAACTTCCTTTAGAATGTCGAACGGTGTTCAAAAAGAATCGTTTTGAACAGAAAAAATACGAAGAAATAGCAATAGAACTTAATATCTCGGTAAACACGGTTAAATACCACATGAAGAAAGCATTATCCTGTCTTCAGCAACGGATGGAAAAGTACCTGAAACTACTTGTTCTCTATGTTTTTTTAGGAAATTGAAAAAAAACTTCATTTTGACTACCCTTTAAAACTTATTTTTTGCCTTATATAATAACAGCACTTAATATATGCAGATGAAAGAAGAATATAACGATATAGACGGATTGATTACATCTTATTTATCAGGGAATTTGGATAAAGCCTCTTTTTCCGAGTTGCAGAAATGGACTATGGAATCGGAAGCTAACCGTATTTATGTTCGGAATAAGTTAGAACTTTGGTTTTCTTCGGGAGTATCGGGAAGTGTTGAACCATTTGATGAAGATGCGGCTTTTACTTTGTTTCAGCAGCGGGCAGCTATATTCCCGAAAAAAGAAAAGCAGGCAAGACGTTCTTTCTCTTGGAAAATGTTATATCGTGTGGCTGCTGTGCTTTTGGTATTATTAGTTCCTTTTGCCACTTATTATCAGGGAAAACATACTGTAAAACAGAACTTTTCGGATATAGTGGTGGAAGCTTCATTGGGTACACATACAAAATTAAATTTGCCTGATGGAAGTTTGGTTTGGTTAAATGCCGGTTCTAAAGTTACTTATTCTCAGGGATTTGGTGTAGATGACCGTAAGTTGACATTAGAAGGAGAAGGCTATTTTGAGGTTGCCCACAATGAGAAAGTACCCTTTGAGGTTTGTACCAAAGAGGTGAATCTCCGTGTATTGGGAACAAAATTCAATTTTAAGAACTATTCCAATGACGAGGAGGTGATGATTAGTTTGGTAGAAGGAAAGGTAGCACTGCAGAATGGGATAAAAGCGATGGAGGAACTTTATTTGGAACCGAATGAACGGATGGTGCTGAATAAATTGACTGGCGAAATGGTTAAATCGAAAGCGAATGTAGAGTATGCAAATATTTGGAGAGATAATAAACTGTTTTTTGATGAAGAGTTGTTAGAGGATATTGCAAAAAAACTGATGCGAAGTTATGATGTGCGTATCGAAGTTGCGGACTCACTGCGGGATAGACGTTTTTATGGTGATTTTATGATAAATAAAAATACCATTGAAGAGGTGCTTGAAACCATAGCTTCTACCAGCAGGATGAATTACCGATACGAAAATGGAAAGTATATACTTTATTAATATATTGTAGAACCTAAAAATCTAAATTTATGAAGCAAATAATTTCTACCGGTTGATGTGTAAAGTAGGAGATGCTTGATATAAAAAAGGAGGATGCGGCCACACCCTCCCGATTAAATCAAATCAAGTATTCTTTTCAAAAACACTTGTTGAGTTAAAGAAGTAGCAAATATAGTAAATCTTTAATTCTTATAACCTTATTCTAATTTATTTATTTTAAAAATCAGAAGAATTATGAGATGTTTTGATAAGGCTATTTTAGTAGCCTCAGTAGCACTTTGCTTTAATTTATCGGCTTTCTCTCAGGATATTACATTGAAAGCCAGTAATATAACAGTAAAGGAAGCTATCGAACAAATAAAAAAATCATCAGGATATTCATTTGTCTTTTCATCCCTTGATTTGGATACGAAAAAGCGTGTCTCCATTTCTGTAAAAGATGCGGTAATAGAAGAAGTTGTAAAACAACTTTTGAAAGGACAGTCCGGTTTGAGTTATGAAATTCAGGATAAAAAAGTAATTATTAAAAGAGCCCGGCAACCGCTGAATCGTGAGCAGCAAGGTGAGGTGACAGGAAGGGTGATTGATGTAAATGGTGAGCCGGTAATTGGCGCAACAGTGATAGTACAAGGTACTTCCAATGGTACAATAACTGATTTTGATGGTAATTTTACTCTGAATGCAATGAATAATGCTGTTTTGGAAATCTCTTATATTGGTTATGAGACCCGACAGTTGAAACCGCAAAACGGCAAGATGCTGGTTGTGACTTTAAAGGAGGATACACAAGCATTGGAGGAGGTTGTTGTAGTAGGATATGGTACACAAAGAAAGGTTAACTTGACAGGTTCTATCGGAACTATTAAAGCAGATAAGGCATTGAAGGCGCGTTCTGTTACCAACGTTCAGGAGTTGTTGGCAGGTTCGGTTCCCGGTATGACAGTAACCAAGGGTAGTGGTGCGGTTGGCTCCGGAGCTACTATAAATATCCACGGTACTTCCACGATTGGAGGAAGCTCCGGTGTTCTTATTCTGATAGATGGTGTGCCCGGTAATCTTTATACATTGAATCCTAATGACATAGAAAGTATCTCTATTTTGAAGGATGCTGCTTCTGCCTCTATTTATGGGTCACGTGCGGCAAATGGGGTTATGTTGGTAACAACAAAGAAGGGGCAAACCTCAGAACGGCCGGTTGTTGACTTTTCTACCAATATAGGAATTCAGAATCCACAGTTCAAATTGGATTTTGTCGGTGCCGAAGATTATATGCGTTTGTATGATGAGGCAATGGTTAATGACGGTAAAGCTGCCTTTTTTGGTGAACAAGGCATACAGGATTTGAAGAACGGGAAATATGCAGATAATAAGTGGTATAAAGAAATATACCGTAAAAATACATTGATTAATAATACTCATGTGGCTGTTTCGGGTAAAGAGAAATCCATTACTTATCGTTTTTCTCTTTCGAACGACTATCAGGAGGGTACTTTACCTAACAATGATTATAACCGTTTGATATTCAAACCAGATTTACACTTCCAACTGTTAAAGAACTTGTCTGCGCAGGTTAATTTGCAATATACACAGACAAATATAAAGAATCCGCAGGGAGGAACAACAATTTGGCAAACTCAGGCAGCGAGAATATCACCTGTTACTCCTATTTATGAGGCTAACGGACTATATGGGGTTGGTTCTTCGATGGGAGGAAACCCTATTGCCGGTGTCAATGAGGCCGGTTATTCAAAAGAACGTCACAAAGAGATGCTTGCTATATTTAGTGCTACTTATACTCCTTTGAGAGATTGGAATATAAAAGCAAACATATCTGCTTATACGCATGACCAGACGACAAAAGACCGGGTAAAGACTTATTATTTATATGATGCCGAGGGAAATGTGGCAAAGACGGAAAATCTTGTTTCTTCTTTGAAAGATTCTAATGCTTATCAATACCGTACACAATTGCAGTTTACTTCTGATTATGCGCTTACGTTGGCAGACTCACATCATTTCAAATTTTTGGCTGGTTATTCCCAAGAATATTTCAAGCAGGAAGGATTTTGGGCTTCCAGAGATAATATGCCGTTTGATGATATTGATGTATTGGGGGTAGGTAGTGATAATAAGCAGAATGGAAGTTCGACAACTCGTGATGTGGCTATACAGTCTTGGTTTGGACGTGTTAATTACGACTATCAGGGACGTTACTTATTTGAAGCAAGTTTAAGGGCGGATGGTTCTTCTCGCTTTGCAGAGGGACATAGATGGGGGGTATTCCCTTCATTTTCTGCCGGATGGAATATTCATCGTGAGAAATTTATGGAAGGAGCATCTTCCTGGTTGTCCGAATTAAAGATCAGGGGGTCTTGGGGAACATTAGGAGATGCGGAAAAAGTAGGCTATTATCCGACTGCACAAGTCTTAAGTTATGATCCTAAAATTTATTCGTTTAATGGGAAACTGGTTGGTGGTGCATATAATAATGTCGCTATAAATCCTGATATTACTTGGGAAGTTTCAGAATTGGCCAATATTGGAATTGATTTTGGAATGTGGGATCAACGTATCAAACTGTCTGTTGATTATTTTAATAATCTTCGTCGTAATATATTATATACTCCTCCTGTTCCCTCTGAATTCGGACTTTCTGCTCCGATTTCAAATTTGTTGAGAATGAGAAATCAAGGGATGGATATTCTGACGTCTTATAATGACAGTAAAGGAGATTTCTCATGGGGAGTAGATATGAATGCGAGCTTCTCAAAAAATAAAGTGCTGGAAATGGGAAATTCGGATAAATGGATTGAGGGAAATGCAGTGACCTATTTAAACGGGCAGTATCAGTTACCTTTCGGTTATGAAGCCGAGGGATTGTTTCAGAGTGAAGAAGACATAAAGAATCATGCTGAGCAAGGAAATGTTCTTCCCGGTAACATAAAATTTAAAGATCAAGATGACAATGGAGTTATTGACGGTAATGACCGTGTTATCTTGAATGATAAGTTACCGATTAATTATGGGTTGAACTTGCATTTTGGGTATAAGAACTTTGATTTTTCCATGAATATGTATGGTAAATTGAATGTGAAGAAATACATATCCGGTTATGAAGGATGGGCTTTCTATTTATCTCAGAATGCACGTCCTATGCATTTGGATGCATGGAGTGAAAATAATCCGGATGCCACTTATCCCCGGCTTACTTTAACGAATACGGCTAATGATACTCAATATAATAGCTATTGGTTGCGTAATGCTGATTACCTGAAAATCCAAAATGTGCAGATTGGTTATACTTTCTCAAAAGCATTATTGGAAAAGGTGAATATTAAATATCTGAGACTTTATTTGTCAGGACAGAATTTAGCGACCATTACCGGCTACGATGGCTTTGACCCGGAGGGCGGATGGTATCCTTTGTCCAGAACATTTTCATTTGGTATAAATCTTCAATTCTAATAACAGTATGAGACATTATCGTTTTTATATTTTATTTGTTGCTGTGCTTACATTGTCTGGTTGTGCAGATTTTTTAGACCGTGATCCGTTGGAACAAGCTTCTGAAAATACTTTTTGGAAAACAGAAGCAGATGTAGAGAAAGGAGTAAATGCCCTGTATCCGTTATTGCCGGGTGAAAGGGATTTTTGGAGAGATTGTGAGAGTGACAACTCTTTGATGACGAATTCGTGGGGAGAGAATGGTTTGGGATATATTTGCCAGGGAATACATAATGCGGCTACAGGCTATTTGTCTGAAGAATGGAAATACGACCATATTTATCGCATCCTTTATTGTTTGGACAAACTGCAGGGAATGGAAATAAAAGAAGAAAAAAAACAGCGTTTTGAAGGAGAGATACGTTTTATTTTAGCGTTGAAATATTACAGGATGGCGCGGCATTTTGGGGATATTCCTCTCATTAAGGAAAAACCTGTTTCTTTGGAAGAGGCTGCATTGCCTCGTTCTCCTAAGCAGGAGGTGTTGGACTATGCCATTGAAAATGTGGATAAGGCGATAGAATATTTGCCGGAAACCTATTCGGGAGATGATGTGGGCCGTATAACTAAGGGAGCCGCTTTGATGTTGAAAGCTGATATGTATTTGGATATGGCAAGTTATAAAAAGTTTCATAAGGGAGAGGAGGCAAAAGAACTTTGGAAGGAAGCTGCTTCGTTGGCAAAGAAGGTGATTGACCTTAATTTATATGGTTTGGAAAATGATTTTGCCTTTTTGTTCAAAGCTGCCGCCAACAATAATAATAAAGAAGTTATTCTTGCCCATCAGTATATGGAGGATGAATTGACGCATATGTTGCCTGTGTTATGTTCACCATCGGGAGTTGGGGTGACAGGTCAAGGATGGGCTAGTTTTTGCCCGACACGAGATTTGGTTGATTCGTATGAGATGACTGATGGAAAGACTATTTATGAATCCTCTTTGTATGATATGGATCACCCATGGGAGAACCGGGATGCGCGCTTGAAGAAAACATTTATGTTACCGGGGGTGGATATTCTCAGACCGGATGGAAGTTATACTCCGTATATGCCTCATCCGGCTTATAATAATCCGGAACGCATTAATAATGAGGGTGGCGGAATAACGGGATATATGTATTTGAAATATAATGATTTGGAATTGAATAAAGTTGATGCTTCATGGACGAATTTCAGCTTGTATCGTTATGCGGAAACATTGTTGATTTATGCAGAGGCTTTGAACGAATATGAGCCGTATAATGCAGAAATAGTATGGGCGGTCAATCAGGTCAGGAAACGTGCCGGTTTGCCCGGAGTCGACAGTCAACTTGGAAATCAGGAACGGATGCGTACTATTATCAGGGAAGAAAGAAGGCATGAATTTGTTGGTGAACATAAGCGTTATTTTGATATTTTGCGCTGGAAAACGGCAGAAGTGGTATTGAATCAACCCGGATATGGTATCAATAAGGATGAGCATACTGCTATCGGAGATTATACTCAGGAAAAATTCCTTGGGCAGGAACGCACATTCGATCCGCAAAAACATTATCTGTGGCCGATTCCTCAGTCAGCAAGAGATAAAAATCCTAATTTAACTCAAAATCCTAATTGGTAATAGATAAAATTAAATATATATGATTACACATTTACAGAAATGGAGCTTGTTGGCTCTTTGGGCAGCGGGCTCATTGTCTGCTCAGGAATGGAAACCGTCTGATTGGCCTGTGTTGAAGCATTATGATAAGGAGCATTTGTTTCAGATAGCTCTTCCTTTAGGCGGAATAGGAACAGGCACCGTATCTCTTGGCGGAAGAGGAGAGTTGCGTGATTGGGAAATAATGAATGTTCCGGGGAAGAAATATAGCACGGTAACTACCGGTAATAATGCTCCTTTCTTTTCTATTTATGTTAAGTCACAGGATAATATTCCTGTGACGACTTTGTTGGAAGGTCCTCTTTACAGCCATGAATATTTGCACTATGAAGGTCGTCCGGTTAACCATCACGGCTTTCCCCGTTTTGCCGAGGCCTCTTTCGATGGGGCTTACCCGTTCGGGCAAGTGAATCTTTCGGATGCCGAATTACCGGTTACTGTAAAGATAAAGGGATTCAACCCATTGCTCCCGGGGAATGCTGATGACAGCGGGTTGCCGGTGGCGGTGCTTGCCTATGAGGTTACAAATACCGGGGATAGTCCTTTGGAGGTTTCCGTGTGTGGCTCTATGAGGAATTTTATTGGGAAAGACGGCAGTAAGTTTCGGACAGACTGGAAAGGAGATTATATTCCGGTAGGTGCTGAGAAGAACAGGAATGAGTACAGGGAAAGTGGAAATCGGAAAGGTATTTATTTATACTCCGAAGGAGTTGACAAACAGGATCCGGCATGGGGGACAATCGCTTTGGTGACTTCTTCAACAGGACAAGTAAGTTATCGGACTTCTTCAAAAGCTGATTCATGGAATAATGCCATTTTGAACTTTTGGGACGATTTTAGCGAAGATGGGGTTATGGTAGAAAGGGAACAGCCGTCAGATGAAGATCCGATGGCTTCTCTGGCAGTAAAAAAAACAATTGCTCCTCAGGCTACGGAAACTTTTGTTTTTTATCTGACTTGGAATTTCCCGAACCGTAAAGGATGGTCATCTACCATAGTAGGCAATTATTATAGCCGACAGTTTGCTGATGCATGGGAAGTGGCCGAGAAGGTGATTCCCCGTATGAAGCAATTGGAAGAAGAGACTCTCTTGTTTGTTCGTTCATTTTTGAATAGTTCTTATCCTGAAACAGTGAAAGAGGCAGCTCTGTTTAACTTGGCTACTTTGCGCTCGCAGACAGTATTTCGTTTGCCTAGCGGTCATTTGATGGGTTGGGAAGGAATAATGGATCGTTTTGGTTCTTGTCAAGGGTCATGTACTCATGTCTGGAATTATGAAATGGCTACTCCCTTTTTGTTCGGTGGTTTGGCACAGACAATGCGCGATGTGGAGTTTAACTATGCCACGAAAGAGAATGGGTTGATGAACTTTCGGGCTGATTTGCCTTTGTCGGAAGCTGCAAAAGGAAATTCGGCTGCGGCTGATGGGCAGATGGGATGTATCATGAAGATGTATCGGGAGTGGCAACTGTCGGGTGACTATGCTTTTCTCCGGAAAAACTGGGGACAGGTTAAAAAAGTACTCTCTTATGCTTGGACAGAGAAGGGATGGGATGGAAATCAAGATGGAGTAATGGAAGGGTCGCAGCATAACACGATGGATGTGAATTATTTTGGCCCTAATCCTCAAATGGGATTTTGGTATATGGGGGCATTGCGGGCAGCCGAGGAAATGGCATGGGCTATGAAAGATAAATCTTTTGCCAAGAAGTGTCGGAGGCTATTTGAACAGGGTAGTCGGTGGATGGATGAACATTTGTTTAACGGTGAATATTATGAACATCACATTACTGATCCTGAAACTTTTGAATTCATCAATATGGAAGGTGCAGATGATAAAATTCCGGCTTTCCAGTTGGGCAAAGGGTGTCTGGTTGACCAATTAGTGGGGCAGTATATGGCACATATTTGCGGGTTGGGATATTTGGGAGACAAAAAGCATATTCATACAACTATGGAAAGCATTATGAAATATAACTATGTATCCGATTTCAGCCGTCATTTTAACAATATGCGTTCTTACGTAATGGGTGAGGAAGCAGGACTTCTGATGGCTTCGTGGCCTAAAGGACGTTTGGAAGTGCCCTTCCCCTATTTTGCAGAGGTAATGACCGGATTTGAATATTGTGCTGCTGTGGGTATGATATATGAAGGAATGACGGATGAGGCATTGACTTGTATCCGTTCTATCCGTGACCGTTTTGATGGTGCCAAGCGTAATCCGTTCAGTGAGCCGGAATGCGGACATCATTATGCCCGTTCAATGGCTAGTTGGGCGAGTGTGATCGCGCTGAGTGGATTTCACTACTCGGCAGTAGATAAACAAATGCAGTTTACGTCTGCTCCCGGAACCTATTTTTGGAGCAATGGGTACGCATGGGGAATGTGTCGGATTTCTGACGGTGAAGCCACATTGGAGGTGCTGAGAGGAACTTTGGGCATTGAACGCCTTCGTATTGGGGATGTGACTGTGAAAACGAAGAAAAAGCAACTTACGGCAGGAGAGTCCGAAACTATAAAATGGTAATTTAATGCGTTATTGGTATTTTTTATTGGTTTGTATCAGTCTTATATTGCCAGCCTGTCATGAACAGGCTGGCAATGTCCTGCATCCGGAAAAGACGTCGGTGGCTGATTGGAAGGAAAGCTTGCAAGAAAAACTGCCTTTGTTGGGGCATCGTAATTGGATTGTTGTTACAGATATGGCATATCCCTTGCAGGCTGATCCGGGTATCATCACTTTATATGCTCCTGAAACTTTTGGAAATGTTGCCGCTTTTGTCATGGACCGGATTCGTCGGTCGGAGCATGTCTTTGCGCATATATATCAGGATCGTGAGCAGTTGGCCTTGACAGAAGAACTGTGTCCCGGTGTGACGGCATACAGAAATTCGTTAAGTAAAGTATTGGATGGGAGTGAGAAAGTGACTTTTCTTCCTCACGAAGAACTGATTTCAAAGTTGGATAGTGTCAGCAAGCTCTATCAGGTGGTTGTCATTAAAACAGCTTTGACATTGCCTTACACATCTATCTTTTTTGAATTGGATTGTAAATATTGGGATGCGGTTCGGGAAGTAACTGTCAGGAAGCTTTCTATGGATGCGGTAGATAACCATTGATTGTGCTGTATTCCGTAATGTTTTTCATAAGGTTGTCATGTAATGGGGGAGGGTAAAAGAGAAGATAAGTGCGGATCATGTTAATTTAAAAGCTGTCTACAGTATATTAGAATAAACCTTTTGTAGTTTGCGCAAAAGTACCGATATTTGTGCAAACTAAAAAGCAAACAATATGAAAATAGGAGATAAAGTTCGTTTTCTCAGTGAAGTGGGAGGCGGTATTGTAACAGGATTTCAGGGAAAAGACATTGCATTGGTGGAAGATGCCGATGGGTTTGATATTCCGATGCCTGTTAGAGAATGTGTAGTAATAGATGCTGATGATTATAATATAAAGCGCAAACCTGTTGCGCAGAAGGATGTGCCTGATGCAGCCAAATCCAAAGGGGCTGTGCAGACCGTGAAAAAGTCAATGGAAGAAGAGGAAGACGAACGTCCCATCACTTATCGTGCCGCCGAGCGTAAAGGAGGAGATGTGCTTAATGTAATGTTGGCCTTTGTTCCACAAGATATCAAAGCAATTTCGAGCACCGGTTTTGATGCTTATATTATCAATGACAGTAACTATACGCTTTCATTTGCTTATCTTTGTGCCGAAGGTCATAATTGGCGTGTGCGGAGTTGGGGAACTGTGCAGCCGAATACTAAATTCTATATCGAAGAGTTTGACAAGAGCATTTTAAATGAACTGGAGCATGTGGCAGTGCAAGTGCTTGCTTTTAAAGATAATAAGAGCTTTATGATAAAGCCTGCCGTATCGGTGGAGCTTCGTATAGATACGGTTAAGTTTTATAAACTCCATACGTTCCGCGAAAGCATATTCTTTGAAGAACCATCATTAATTTATGATATTGTGAAAGATGATATGCCTGCCCGACAGACTTTTTTAAACGCGGACGATATTAAAGATGCGCTTTTGGCAAAGAAAGCTGTTGATGTTATTCCGGCACGTAAGCCTGAGGCGAAAGTTCCGCAGAGCGATATCGTAGAGATAGACCTTCACGCCCATGAGTTGCTCGATTCTACTGCCGGCATGAGTAATGGTGAAATTCTGAACTATCAGCTTGATGTGTTCCGTAAGACTCTGGAGGAATACAAGAGCAAGAAAGGACAGAAGATTGTTTTCATTCATGGCAAGGGCGATGGCGTTTTGCGCAAAGCCATCTTGCAAGAATTAAAATATAAGTATAAGAATTATCAGAGTCAGGATGCTTCTTTCCGCGAATATGGCTTTGGAGCGACTATGGTAACGATTCGTTAATATGCAGACATTAAAAGAATTTCTGAGGACAGACCGGTTCGCTTCATGCACCGGCGTGGAGCTGCTGGAAATAAAACCGGGGTATGCGCGTGCACGTATGTTGGTTACGGAACGACATCTCAACGGTGGAGGGGTGTGCCAGGGAGGAGCCTTGTTTACACTGGCTGATCTGGCATTTGCTGCCGTGGCAAATAGTCATCGCCGGCTTACACTGTCTGTGACAGCTAATATTACTTTCTTGCGTCCTGCGAAATCAGGATATGTGTATGCAGATGCTGCTGAGGTGTTTAATCACCATCGCATTCCTTTTGTAGAAGTGAAGATAACGAATGAGAAAGGCGAATTGATTGCTATATTTACCTCATCGGGCTATAGAAAAGAAACGGAGTTGCCGGTGGAGGATTTGGAATAATATACAGCAAGAAGAGGGCGTGTCGAAACGCTCATAAACTAAAAATCACCCTCGCCACAGGTAGTTGTAGCGAGGGCGATTTCGATAAGAAGGAAGTTTTGACATATTGACACTGTCCAGAATTTTGTGTAAATGGAAACAGGATTCAGTTGTAAGTTTGTTCTTATATCTGGATTCTGTTTTCAAACATAAGCATAAATTGATTCATAATCAAGCCCCAGTTTGAAATAGGCATTGTCCATTTCTTTTCAATCTCCATAAGCGAAAGATATACGGTCTTTTTTACAGCATCGTCCGAAGGAAATGAAAGCTTTGATTTCGTGTACTTTCTGATTTTTCCATTCAGGTTCTCAATGAGATTGGTTGTGTAGATTATTTTTCTGATTTCCAGCGGGAATTGGAAGAAAACAGTCAAATCATCCCAGTTGTTTCTCCATGAAAGTATAGCATAAGGATACTTTCCTCCCCATTTCTTTTCCAGATTGTCAAGTTCTGCAGCAGCAACCTCTTTGTTGGGCGCATTATAGATATTCTTCATATCCGCCGTAAACTCTTTCTTATCCTTATAAACGACATATTTACAGGAGTTTCTGATCTGATGTACCACACAGATTTGAGTGGATGACTGAGGGAATACACTGCGGATAGTATCCGTAAATCCATTCAGATTGTCGGTACAGGTAATCAGTATATCCTGCACTCCACGGGCTTTTAAGTCGGTCAGGACGCCCATCCAGAAAGAAGAGCTTTCCGATTTGCCAACCCACATGCCAAGAACTTCCTTCAGGCCGTTCTGTTTCAGTCCGACGCAAAGGTAAACGGTCTTGTTTATGATCTTGCCGTTATCCCGTACCTTGAAGACGATACCGTCCATCCAGACTATCAGGTAAACAGGATCAAGGGGGGCGGTTCTGCCACTCCTGGGCCGCCTGATTAACTTTGTTGGTAATGATGGA
>OGJG01000911.1_pt1 | contig 16072 bp, 10 predicted proteins | sample 1572011 | NCBI WGS metagenome assembly OGJG01 (sample SAMEA2582115, study PRJEB24529) | metagenome | biome: Human gut stool | place: China | collected 2011
TGGGCGACGGCTTCGCCATGTTCGACGGCGCAGAGCTCATCAAGGACTATGTCTCGGAGGATTACCTCGTCATGTCCAGCTACGCAGCCATGTTCGGCGGCGTGGATGCGAACGGTCTGCCGCACCTTTCCAGTGCCAACAGCCCGCTGGCCGATTACCCCGGCTATCTGCTCAACTACGAAGATCCCTACGGCGCAGGCCGCATCCAGATGATCTGGTAATGCCCTGAACCAAGAGAGACCGCTGTGCTCCTTCCGTGATCGACGGGGCCAGCGGTCTCTTTTTGTGCCCGGCGGAGCGGACCGAGCGCGGGAATGCGCTGCGCCGGTTCGGGGAATTGCATAGATTCCGGGAGCGTTCCTTGTGAGCCATGCTGAAATTCAGAACAGCACAGGTTGTTCGCTTGCGAACGATCGGGCCGTGGGGTATAATGAGAGATAGCAAGTGATATATCAGCTGCGCATTCCCGCGCACGAAAAAGGAGAAACAAGATGGAGATTCGATACACCAGCGCTGCCCAGTGGGCCGACGCCCGCGACGGTGTCATTCCGGCACCCTATGCTCTGGAAGTGGGGGAGAGCATCACCGATCGTTACCTGGAGCCGGTGGTCTTCCACAACGAAAACGGCCCCGACATCGGCGTGACCACCTGCGGCGTCATCGTCAGGGACGGCCTGTACTTCAAGGATATGGACAACAGCGGCGAGCTGGCCCCTTATAAGGACTGGCGGCTCAGCCCTGAAGAGCGCGCAAAGGATATGGTGGCCCATCTGCGCCTGGACCAGCAGGCTGGCCTTGTGCTGAACGCCCTGTTCAATACCCCGGTGGCCCCCACCCGTGCTGCGGCCACCGGGGCCGACGGCAAGCTGGAAATGTCCAAGATCTTCAAGCGCCACGACCCGGACGAGAAGCCCCGTCCCAGCCCCTTGCCCGGCATGGCCATGATCTTTGACGACACCGATGTGACGGACCGCCACATCACGGCGGGCGTTTACCGCGGCGATATGCGCTGCGAGGCCGGTATGGTGGCACTGTACCACAATGCGGGCACCCAGATGCTGGAATACGAAGCCTGCAAGGGCGGCGTGGCGATTCCGTACTCTCTGCACACCAACCCCATCAACATCGGCTACCCGGACTCTCTGGGCATCGGTGCAGCGGTGCTGGGAGACGGCAACGCAGATTTCGTCTATGAAATGGCCGACACTGACCGGAAGATGATGAAGGCCGAGGGCCTGCACATCATGTACGGCCCGCAGGTGGACGTGGCCACCGACCCCCGCTGGCCCCGCACCAACGGCACCTACGGCGAGCGCACCGATGTGACCAGCGACATCACCGAAGCCCTCATCAAGGGCTACCAGAACGGCGACGACGGCCTGAACGAGGGTTCGGTCGTCCTGACGGTCAAGCACTTCCCCGGCGATGCCCCCTCCGAGAACGGCTTCGAGCCGCATGTGCCCATCGGTCAGTGGCGCATCTACCGCACCCCCGGCTCGATGGAGAAGTACCATCTGCCCCCGTTCCAGCGTGCATTCGACCACAAGGCATCTTCCATCATGCCCGACTACTCCCGCATCGCCGCCGATGGCCGCGCCGTGTCCCAGACCTACCGGGGAGAGGTGACCAGCACCGAGGCGGTGCCCAGCGCATACAGCAAGGAGCTGCTCACCGACCTGGCCCGCAACAAGATGGGCTTTGACGGCTACATCAACTCCGACTCCGGCATCACCAGCGTGCAGATCTACGGCGTGGAGGACCTGACGGTGCCCCAGCGCTACGCCAAGGCCATTTCCGCCGGTACCGATGTCATCGGCGGCAACACCGACCCGGAGAACATCATCAAGGCGGTGGAGGACGGTCTGCTGCCCAAGGCCGACCTCGACCGCGCCAGCTACAACCGTCTGCTGAGCCTGTTCCGCACCAAGCGTGTGGACAACCCCTATCTGGACCCCGACCAGGCCGACCAGGCCCGGCAGGACAACTTCGATGGTGCCAGGAAGAAGGCCTACGAAGCCAACCAGAAGGCCGTCGTTCTGGTCAAGAACCACGGCGGTGTTCTGCCGCTGGCCAAAGAGAAGAAGGTCTGCATCGTTACCTTCAAGGGCGTGGACTCCGGCTTTGCCCAAATGGCACAGGCCATGGGTGCCGGTCTGGGCTCTGCCGATGCCGACGAGGCGCTGCGAAAGACACTGGCGGAAGCCTTCGAGAAGAAGGGCTACACCGTCGTCGCCACCCCGGAGGAGGCCGATGTGCTGTACCTCCACGTGTGGCCCATCAGCAACGGCGTGGTGTTCTACCAGTTCGCCATGCCCGTCATCGAGATGGGTGAGATCGTCACCGACGAGCGCGAGACCAACAAGAGCCAGAAGAAGACCGGCAAGCAGGTCACGGTGACCACCCTGAAGGACGTCGAGAAGATCCGGGAGCTGGCCGATGCCATCCATGCGCGCGGCGGCAAGGTCGTGGGCACCTGCGTGGTGAACAACCCCTGGCTGCTGGACAAGCTGGAACCCTACTGCGACGCGCTGACCATCCAGTACACCGTCAGCACGGTGGCGCTGAACAACGCCCTGAACGCACAGGTGGACGTCATCAGCGGCGACTTTGCCCCCACCGGCAAGCTGAGCCTGACCATGGTGTCCGACCCCGCCGTCATCGCCATCACCGAGCAGGAGATCGACGGTGTGGTGCGTGAGATCTGCGCTTCGCCCAACGATGTGCCCGGCTACGATAAGGACCCGTACATCGACCCGGCCATCCTCGCCGGGGTGCGCGGCGGCAGCTACGCTTACTGCGACGCCGACGGCAACTATTACCGCAGTGGGTTCGGTCTGAACTACTGACCCTCTCCGTCCTTGCTTCGCAATGCCACCTCTCCCAAAGGGTGAGGCAATGGCATGTCGGGTAGCTCCTGCTGGACGCTCAAAGTTTTTTCGCTCACAAGTAGAATGGAGTTCCGTGCCGCTTGTCAAAGCCCGCCGGGGGTGCTACAATGGAACCAACGACCATGCTGAAAGGGGATAGAACTATGGAATTTCGGGACAAGCCCATGCAGAACCTCGTTCGCATCAAGGAGAAGGAGATCTGCAAGAATGTGCAGGCGCTTTTGCTGGACGGCGAGACCATCGTGGGCGCGTACAAGACCGTGCGCGACCAGGCGGTCTTTACCTCGCACCGCATCTTTCTGGTGGATATGCAGGGGGTCACCGGCACCCGGCAGGAGATCTTTGTCCTGCCGTACCGCAAGGTGCTGCACTTTGGCATCCAGACCGCAGGCTTCGGCGACCCGCTCCAGACCTCTGAGCTGACGGTCTGCTTCGCGGATGAGCACGAGGCAAAGTTCGGGTTCATCGGGCAGGACGAGCTGCTGAATGTGGCCCGCGCCATCAGCCGCTGCATCCTGTAACACCGCACAAAAACGCAGAGCGCCCGCTCCGGCTTCTGACCCCGGAGCGGGCGCTCTGCGTTTGCTGTAATATGCGAATAACGGAGAATGGCGAACGATCAGCCGGCCACACGGTCCATCCGGCCTGCCTCCAGCATGTAGCGCAGGAAGCCGGTCACGTCGGCGGGGTCGGTCACGGTGATGTCAAAGCCCTTTCTGGGGGCGTCCATCATCCGGAGGATGGAGGATGCGGTGGCATCCTCTTTCAGGTCACAGGTCTTGCCGTTGTCCAGATGCAGCAGCACACTGCCGTGGCTGGCGGAAACCTGACGCATGAAACGGTCTTTATCAAAATATTCGATACGAAGCATAAAAATACCTCCTGTCAGAAAATTGTTTATTTGCACGCCGTCTTCCGGGTGAGCTGCTCGTGCATGACGATCATCAGGATCAGCAGCGCCAGCAGATACACGGGAAAGAGGGCAGGGGCAACGTTGTTTGCCAGCAGGCCGAACAGCGGCGGCATGACCAGATTGCCGACATAGGCGCTTGCCATCTGGATGCCGATCACAGCCTGCGACCGGTCCGCGCCGAAGTGGTCCGGCGTGGAGTGGATGATGCTGGGGTAGATGGGCGCACAGCCCAGCCCCACGAGGACGAGGCCGGCCAGTGAGAGCGCCTGCGGCCCCGGCAGAAGCAGGGCGGCCACACCCACGGCCAGAACGGTCTGCCCCAGACGGATCATCTGGGTGTCGTTGAACCGGAGGGTGACGAAGCCGCAGAAGCCGCGCCCTACCGTGATGCCCAGATAGAACAGGCCCGCAAAGGCAGCGGCTGTGTCGGCCGGGACGCCCTTGCTCAGCGTGAGGTAGCTGCTGGCCCAGAGGCCCGCCGTCGTTTCGAGGCCGCAGTAGCAGAAGAAGCAGAGCATCACTTCCCGCGCACCGGGGATGGCCAGGATCTGGGGCAGCGTCAGCGGCCTGGCCGGGGTGCCGTCCGCAGTCTCGGCGGCCGGGCGACCTTTCCAGAGCGGCAGGCTCAGCACCAGAACGGCTGTGATGCCGACCTGGATGAGGGCTACGATGCGGTAGCCGCCGTTCCAGCCCTGCCCACCGGTCAGGGCCAGGCTCATCAGCACCGGGCTGATGATGGTGCCCACGCCCCACATGCAGTGCAGCCAGCTCATGTGGCGGCTCTCGTAGTGGAGGGCGACGTAGTTGTTCAGGGCGGCGTCCACGCTTCCGGCACCCAGCCCGTAGGGGATGGCCCAGAGGCAGAGCATCCAGAACGCGCTCGCCGCCGAGAAGCCGAACAGCGCCGCCGCCGTCATCGCCACACTGAGGGCCGTGACCTTGCCGGTGCCCAGCGCACGGGTCAGCCGGTCGCTGCACAGGCTGGAAACGATGGTCCCACAGGAGATGATCATCGAGACGATGCCTGCGTAGGACACCGGCACCCCGAAAGCGGGGTAGAGGTTCGGCCAGGCGGAGCCGAGAAGCGAATCCGGCAGGCCGAGGCTGATGAACGCCAGGTAGATGACCGGCAGAAGAAGCTGTGTCATGGGTTGCGTTCCTCCCGTTTCGGTGTTATACTGGACTTGCGGCCTCTGATGAAATAATACCACGAAACCAGCGGCTGTGGTAGGAGAAAATCTGAAATTTTGTACAACAAAACCGGCATTGATAAAAAATGTTCAAAGATTTGCGGAAAGGAACTGGTCAATATGGCATATCAAACGAGCTGTGCAACAATCGTCCATGAGGGCGGCATCCACTGCGAAGCGGACATCGTGGCCGACGCCGAAGGGCGCGAGCTGGTGCAGCACGGCAGTGCGCTGTTTCCCATCGCCTGCTACGCCGAAGACCTGGCCAGCTACTCGGTGGCATGGCACTGGCATGAGGAATTTGAATACATCCTCACCATACAGGGCCCCCTCCATGTGGATGTGAACAAGACCCGCCTGACGCTGCAGACCGGGCAGGGCGTCTTCCTCAATTCGGGGGCGCTGCACTCGGTGGAGCAGGCGGAGGGCACGGCCCTGCTCCACTCCGGCGTCTTCCAGCCCCGTCTGGTGGGCGGCATGGACACCATCTTCTGGCAAAAGCTCATCCGGCCCCTGCTGCAGCCCGGTGCCCCGGCGTTTTTTCTGCTGGACGAGGCGGTGCCCTGGCAGAAACAGGTACTCATCTTCCTGCGGGACGCCTGGAAAGAGGTGGCGGACGAGCCGTTCGACTACGAGAACCGGGTGCGGTATCATCTCTCGGCGGCGCTGCGGCTGCTGAGCACCCAGTGCGTGGGCGGCAAGACCAAAGTCTCGGAGCAGGAGCAGATCGCCTCGGAGCGGATGAAGCGGATGCTCCGCTACGTGGAGGAGCACTACGCCGAGGAGCTGACGGTGGAGAAGATCGCGGCCTGCGTGGCCCTGAGCGAGAGCGCCTGCCTGCGCAGCTTCCGGCAGCTGCTGGGCATCACGCCCATCCAGTACGTCAAGCAGTTCCGGGTGGAAAAGGCCGCCGAGCTGCTGCGCTCCACCCGGCTGAAGACCGGCGAGATCGGTCTGGAATGCGGGTTCTCGGACGGCAGCTACTTTATTAAAACGTTCCGGGAGATCAAGCACTGCACCCCTCGCGAATACCGCACAAAATTCTGTTGAGATCAGGAAAAGAAAAAACCGGAAGACAAAGTGTGCATAACCAAACAGCCGGGAGGCGTTCCGAAACGGAAGCCTCCCGGCTGTTATGGTTCAGAGGATCTTATTGCAAAAGGCTGCTGGAATCGGTGCCGCCGACCGTCAGGCGGGCCTGGATCCCGTTGTGCGTCCAGAGGATGTCGGCTTTATCGACCCCAAGATTCAGAAGTGCGTCGATGGAGACCGAAGTCGGACGGTACAGCAGTGTGCAGAAACGGATGGTTTCTACCCCCTGCGCTTTGAGCGTTCGGAGGGTCTCCATGGTGAGATGTGCGGTGGCCACAATGCTGTTGACGCGAATGGTAAGGACCTTGCCTTGGACATTCTGTGTGCAGCTGTGCGTGATCTGCTTTTCCAGCGCATTGGTGACGGAAAGCCCCTCTACCGTAACGAGATACTCTGCATCCGAGGCGGTCAGCTCTTCGGCCGGAGCGGAAGTCGAGACCGCACCCGACGGCTCAGAGGGCTGCTCCGGGTTGGGATTGGGATTCTCCGGATTGGGGTTGGGATTCTCCGGGTTGGGGTTAGGATTCTCCGGGTTGGGATTGGGCTTCTCCGGGTTAGGGTTAGGCTTCTCCGGGTTGGGATTGGGCTTCTCCGGGTTAGGGTTAGGCTTCTCCGGGTTGGGGTTAGGCTTCTCCGGGTTGGGATTGGGATTCTCCGGGTTAGGCTTTTCCGGCTCCGGCTTCTCCGGCTCCGGCTTCTCCGGCTCCGGCTTTTCCGGCTCCGGCTTTTCCGGCTCCGGCTTCTCCGGCTCCGGCTTTTCCGGCTCCGGCTTTTCCGGCTCCGGCTTCTCCGGCTCCGGCTTCTCCGGCTCCGGCTTCTCCGGTTCCGTAGGCTTGTCACCCTCTTGGGTGAGATCCTTGCCGTCCGAATCTTTTCGTGTGATAACAGTACCTACTGGCAGACCGGCAAACTTCTGTTCTCCGGTCAGTGCATCGCCAATGGCAATTGCATCGTTATCGGCAAGTTTTCCGCCTGCGGTGGCATCAATGGTCACTTTGCCTTCAATGGTGATAGCGGCAGGGGCTTTTTCTTGTCCACGCAAAACGCTGCCGCTGCCGATGGCCGCGCCGCCGGAAAGTACTTCCTCTTCACCATTCGGATACTGAACTACGACGGATGCGCCGCCCTGTGCGGTGATCTTGGGGGAACCGGCCTCGGTGCCCTGGATGGAAATTTTATTTCCGTTTCCGTCAACGTCCGGTTGGGATTCTGCGCCGCCGCCGATGCCGGCTGCACCAATGCCGCCCGTTGCGCTCTGGATCTCTGCGTTGCCTGTGATGGTCACATCGCCAAGGCCGCCCGCGCCGCCGCCGATACCGGCACCTTCGTCGCCGCCCTGTGCACTCTCGATCGTTGCGTTGCTCTGGATGGTTACAGTGCCATTACCGCCGAAGCCTACGACATTCGCGCCGCCGCCGATGCCGGCTGCACAAATACCGCCCTTGGCATTGTTGATCGTTGCATCGCCTGTGATGGTTACATTGCCATCGCCCTGATAACCGCTGCCGATACCAGCAGCCATATTGCCGCCCGTCGCGTTGATGGTTCCACCGCTGATGGTCACGGTGCCGTTTCCGCCAATGATTTTGCCAGCGGGGTCGGCAGGTTCTGTTTTACCTGTACTGCTGCTGTGAACGGGGATCTTTTCCAATGAACCCATGCCGCCGCCAATGCCGGAGCCATAATAATCTGTGCCCTGTGCGGTGATCTTGCCGCCCGTGATTTCGACCTCGCCATTGCCATAAGCACCGCCGCCGATACCAGCAGCCATATTGCCGCCCGTCGCGTTGATGGTGCCGCCGTTGATGGTCACGTCACCGTCGCCGGTGTAAGTGACGCCATCTTCCCTGCCACCTGCACCGCCAATGCCCGCACCTTGTTTGCCGCCTGTCGCGTTGATGGTTCCGCCGTCGATGGTTACCTGACCATCGCTCTGAGCACCAGCGCCAATACCAGCACCCCTAAAGCCGCCGTTTGCGGTCAGGGAACCATCGCCGTCGGTATCGGTGATCGTTAGTTTTCCACTGGTTTCGGTCTTGTTGTGTTCCAGACCGGCATGGTAAGAATCACCCGTTAAGGTGTTGTCACCCTTCAATTCGATGTTGGTATCGCCGCTGCCGGTCACATTCACAGCGGCCTGGCCTGTTGAGCTGGCGTTGATCTCAACATCTTTCAAAGTGACCTTGGCCGTCTGGCCCTTGTCTGCTTCGATGGTGACCGTGTTCGACGTGCTTGTGCCAGAGCTAGAGCTAGTGATGGTGATGTCGGGGTCCTTACGATCTTGGATGTATCCGTCGCTGTCTCTGACGTATTCCTTTTGGTTCTCATCATTCCAGTTCCACTGGCTGATGAGATTGCCGTCTTTCGTAGCGTGGATATCAATGGAGCCGCTGACGATATCATACGTAGCGGCAAAAGCAGGAAGGGTCATGCCGGTCATCATGGCACAGGCGAGAGCGAGGGCTGCGATCCGTTGTGCCGCAACGCGGGGAGGGGGAGCTGCCTTTTTCTTGCCGAAAAGCACCGGAACATGCCCCAGGACGCGCATGGCGAGTCTGCGATAAGAGACCATTGAGAATACCTCCTATTACATATATTCTATAATATATTGGAACCGGACAGGGCGGTGCGCCACCGTCCCTTCCAACTCGTACCACAACATGGATTGGGGAACCAGAAAACAGAGGTTGCCTGCTAAGCTAAATATAGCACGTGGGGGGGGGGTAAATGCAAGACTTTTCTGCGTGAATGGGTGCATTTCCTGCGTGAAATACGTAAAATTTCCAGAAATTCCCTTTTTGCGATCCTTCACGCAAGCAACGTCGAGCCGGATGCTTTTTGGGTAGAGAGGGCGAGGCGGCAGAAAACGGGCCGGAACAAAACAGCAGCAGCCGGGAGGCATGAAAAAGATCTGCAAAAACGGAAAAAACCGGCCGCAGAATCTTGACGAATGAAGACAAACATGATAGAATAAAAAAGTAGTCAGGGAGCCGCGCGAACGGCGGCTGGACTGCGATGCAAGATCTACTGAATTGAATATTCTCGGCAAAGCAGTCGAAAGGCTGTGACGCAAAGCTATAGGGCCTGTAAAATGGCAGCCAGTTGCTTCTCAAATCGGGCACGATGTGTACCCGCCTTTTGAGCGACCTTCATCTGAACAGCAGGTGTCGATTTGCCGAGTTTGTCTTGACAAATCGACACCTTTTTCATTTCATGGGGGTCACGCAAAAGAGGAATGCCCGATGCAGGAAACCGGCGAGGGCGAGAACCTCGGCTGGGGCAACCAGTGGGTGCAGCTCTTCGTCTGAGCGAGAGCGCTTTCAAAATGACATCTCCGTGCTTCAAATAAATCCGGGGAAGGCCCGACACGAGCAATGCTTGTGCCGGGCTTTTTCTTTGCCCGGATTTATGGTATACTATTTTGCAAGGAACACCACAAACAGGAGGAGTCAGCGTGGAGGATTACCGCACCATCCGGGGCACAGCCATCGGCGAATATGAGGAGAAGAAGAGCCGCTTCATTGCGCAGCTCGCGTTTGCAGACAGTGAGGAAAAGGCCGTGGCCTTTCTGGAGCAGGTGCGTGCGGCAAACCGCACCGCGCGGCACAACGTTTACGCCTACCGCCTGCGGGAGGGCAACCGGGAGCGCTACTCCGACGACGGCGAACCTGCCAAGACCGCCGGGACCCCGGCGCTGGAAGTGCTGCAGCACAGCGGCCTGACCGACCTCATCGTGGTCGTGACCCGGTACTTTGGCGGGGTGCTGCTGGGCACGGGCGGCCTCGTCCGCGCCTACACCACCGCGACCGCCCGCGCACTGGAAAACGCCGAGGTCGTCACGGTGCGCAGCGTGGTGGAGCTGGAAGTGACGGTGGACTACGCACTCTACGAGCGGGCCGCGCTGCTCATCCACGCCGCCGGGGCCAAACTCGCCGACCCGCAGTTCACCGACCGCGTGACCCTGCACTGGCAGATGCCGGAGGGCACCGAGCCGCCGCTGCTGGAACAGCTGCGGGAGCTGACGCGGGGCGGGGCCGAGGTGAGCGTCTCGCAGCCGTTCTATGCGCCGTTCTGATGCCCCTCTTCGTCTCGCATTCGCTCGCCCGCTCCCCCGAAGTGGGAGCCATTGGCAGTCGGCTGCAGGGCCGCTGCGCTCGGTGAGCAGCAGCACCGAGAGATTTTTATAGGATAATTTTGGACAGGACAGGAAGATTCCCCCTTCGACAGAGCAATTCTGCTACAATAGCTGCGGGCGCAGCTGCGCTGGGAAGGGGGCAGGAACCAGCATGAAAGTGAGGGATACCGGATGGATGTACGCCAGCGTACCGAAGAGATCGAGCGGCTGACCTTTGCCCCCTGGGCGACCTTCAGCGATGCAAGCCGGGGCCGGGCCCGACCGGAGCCGCAGGACCCCATCCGCCCGGTGTTCCAGCGCGACCGGGACCGCGTGATCCACTGCAAGGCGTTCCGCCGCCTCAAGCAGAAAACGCAGGTCTTCCTCTCGCCGGAGGGCGACCTCTACCGCACCCGGCTGACCCACACGCTGGAGGTGGCGCAGATCGCCCGCACCATCGCCCGCGCCCTGCGCCTGAACGAAGACCTGACCGAGGCCATCAGCCTGGCGCATGACCTGGGCCACACGCCCTTTGGCCACGCAGGGGAGAGCGCACTGGACAAGCTCTGTCCGGACGGCTTCAAGCATTACCGCCAGAGCCTGCGGGTGGTGGACAAGCTGGAACAGAACGGCCGGGGCCTCAACCTGACCTGGGAAGTGCGGAACGGCATCATCACCCACACCAAAGGCACCTGGGCGGCGACCCCGGAGGGCCGCATCGTCCGGATGGCGGACCAGATCGCGTTCGTCAACCACGACATCGAGGATGCCGTCCGTGCCGGGGTGCTGGACCCGGCGATCCTGCCCAGAGAATGCACCGCCGTGCTGGGCGAAACGAAATCCCGGCGCATCACGACCATGATCCAGAGCATCCTCGCCCACAGCGACGGCGATGTGGCCATGGGCGCGGAGGAAGAGGAAGCCTTCCTTGCGCTGAAGGATTTCATGTATGCCAATGTCTACAATGACCGCACCGCCAAGCGCGAAGAGCAGAAAGTGGAAAAGGTCCTCACGGAACTGTACGAATACTACCTGACCCACATCGACCAGATGTCCAACTTCTATTTGCAGCTGGCCTATCAGGAGGGCCGTGACCGCGCCGTGACCGATTACATCAGCGGCATGAGCGACGAGTTCGCCATCCGGACCTTTGAGGATGTGTTCGTGCCCCGCAAGTGGCACGTGTTATAAAAGGAAGCAGGAAAAAAGAGCCATGATCCCACACGAGTACATTGAAGAGCTGAACCGCCGCACCGACATCGTCGATCTGGTGGGCAGCTATGTGCAGCTGAAACGGAAAGGCCGCCTCTATGGCGGCCTGTGTCCGTTCCACAGCGAGAAGACCCCCTCGTTCTACGTCTATCCGGACACCCAGAGCTTTTACTGCTTTGGCTGCGGGGCGGGCGGCGATGCCATCAGCTTCGCCAAAAAGATCAACAGCATCGACTACGGCGAGGCCGTCAAGATGCTGGCAGCCCGCGCCGGGATGCCGGAGCCGCAGGAGGACGACAAGACCGGGCGGATGCGCAGCCGCATCCTCTCGATGAACCGCGAAGCGGCCCGCTTCTTCCACGCCTGCCTGAATTCGACCGTCGAGGAGGCCCGGCAGGCCCGCGCCTACTGGCGCCGCCGCGGGCTGGACGACAAGACCATCGTGCGGTTCGGCCTCGGCTATGCCCCCAACGATGGGCAGGCCCTCTATCAGTTCCTGCGGGATAAGGGCTACAACCAGCAGGAGCTGGACGCCAGCGGCCTGTTCAAGCGCAGCGCTTCCGGGCGCATCTACTGTTTGTTCTGGAAGCGGGTCATGACCCCCATCTTCGACCTGCGCGGCAACATCATCGCGTTTGGCGGGCGTGTGCTGGATGACTCCAAGCCCAAATACGTCAACAGCCCCGAAACGCTGGTCTACCACAAATCCGAGACGGTGTTCGCGCTGCAGATCGCCAAAAAGAGCGCCTCCCGCCGGTTCGTCCTCTGCGAAGGCTATATGGATGTCATCAGTATGCAGCAGGCGGGCATCGACACCGCCGTCTGCGCCTGCGGCACGGCCCTGACGCCGGAGCAGGTGCGGCTCATCAGCGAGTACGCCGATGAGGTCATCCTGAGTTACGACTCCGACGAGGCGGGCCAGAAAGCCACCCTCCGCTCGCTGGAACTGTTCCGGAACAGCACGGTGCGGGTGGGGGTGCTTCAGATCCCCGGCGCAAAGGACCCGGACGAGTACATCAAGCGCTATGGTGCCGACCGCTTCCGCGCCCTGCTGGACGGCGTGGGCAACGCGCTGGATTTCCGGCTCAAGCGCCTGCGGGATCAATACGACCTGACCCAGGACGCCCAGCGGCTCGAATACATCCGCGATGCCGTGGACCTGCTGGCCGAGCGCTCCAACCCCACCGAACAGGAGGTCTACGCCGGGCGGCTGGCCGAGGAGACGAACATCTCCAAGACCGCCATCCTGACCCAGCTGGGCACCGCTGTCAAAAAAGCGGGCAGCAAGCGACGACGGGAGGAGAACCGCTCCCGCCTGCACTCCGGTGAGATGGACCAGATCAATGTCCCCTACAGCGCAGGCGGCTCGCAGGCACTGGGTGTGGCCTCAGCCGAGCAGCGGCTGCTGGCGGCACTGCTGCGGGAGCCCAGCTACATCCCCAGGGTGCGGGCCGCACTGCCGGCGGAAAAGTTCCTCCTGCCCCAGCAGAAGGAGCTGTACCAGGCCATGCTGGACTGCCAGGCGCAGGGCATCGAGGTCAGCCTTTCCACCCTGCGCGGCTTTGTGCAGAGCGAAGAGGCCCTGAATGAACTGAGCCGCCTTGCGGCACAATACAGCGATGTCAACTGTACCACCGAGGATATCAACTTTTATCTGGAACGCATTGCCCGCGGCACCCCGATCGCGAAGAAGGCGGCCCAGATGTCCAATGAAGACTTAGAGCAGTATCTCCAGTCGATGCGAGAAAAGAAACAGGGAACCCTCCCTGCAGAAGACTGAGCGCTCCCTTTCCTCCCGGCTGGAGCTGGAAGGAGAAGGAATCATGCGGAAATTGTCGCAGACGGAAGAACTTGCAAAGATTTTGGCGAGCCGTGCCCGGCACCACCTTCTGACGCCGGAGCAGGTCAGCCGCGCCATGGAAGAGCAGGAGTACGATGTCGCCGGGCTGGATGCGCTGTATGAGGCGCTGGAGGCCCGCGGCATCCGGGTGGAGGAAGAGGACGCCGACCTCCCGCTGCTGGACGATGCCCAGATCGGCCGACTGGAACATGAGCTTTCTGCCGAGGGCGTGGCGCTGGACGACCCGGTGAAAGCCTATCTGAAGGAGATCGGGCAGGTGCCGCTCCTCTCGGCAGAAGAAGAACAGACGCTGGCCCGTGCTGCCAGAGCAGGGGATGCGGACGCCCGCCGACGCCTCAGCGAGGCGAATCTGCGGCTGGTGGTCTCGGTGGCAAAGCGCTACGCGGGCAGGGGGCTGCCCTTCCTCGACCTCATCCAGGAGGGCAACCTCGGCCTGATGAAGGCGGCGGAGAAGTTTGAGCCGGACAGGGGCTTCAAGTTCTCCACCTATGCGACATGGTGGATCCGGCAGTCCATCACCCGTGCCATTGCCGACCAGGGGCGGACCATCCGCATCCCGGTGCATCTGGTGGAGCACATCAACCGGGTCCGGAAGACGGCAGGGGAGCTGCTGCGGAAGAATGGCCGCGAGCCCACGGCGGAGGAGATCGCCGTCCGGCTGGAGATGGAGCCGGACCGGGTGCGGGAACTGCTGCAGCTGGCGCAGGAGCCGGTCAGCCTGGAAACGCCGGTGGGCGAGGAAGAAGACGCCCACCTCGAAGATTTCATTCAGGATGAAGAAGCCGGGATCCCGGTGGATGAAGCGGGCCGCCAGCTGCTCCGCCGGGAGTTGATGAGCGTGCTCAAGAGTCTGACGCCTCGCGAAGAGCGGGTGATCACACTCCGCTTCGGCCTCGACGACGGCCGGCCCCGCACTCTGGAAGAGCTGGGGAAGGAGTTCAACGTCACGCGGGAGCGCATCCGCCAGATCGAGGCAAAAGCCCTCCGCAAGCTCCGCCATCCCAGCCGGGCCAAACGGCTGCGGGATTATCTGGAATAAAGCTCCCGAAGGGGCACCCATCACGCCGGGTGCCCCTTTCTGCTGCCCGGAAGCACAAGAGCAAACCTGTACAAAATGCACAAGGGTGTTTTTGGTGAGAACGTGCAAAACTCAAAAAGCAATACCCAAAACGCACAAAGTAGACACGGAACCGTGTGTTCCACAAAAGCGGGGGCTTGACAAAAAAATCGGCCCGAAATGGGAAAAATGGCTTGACAACAGGGCTTTCCCGGTGTATACTGTATTAGTATCACATAATGGCCTAGTGCGCCAAAAAGGGAGCTTCGGTTCGGCCGGCCCAAGGGGCAGGCACGAAAAGTTTGTGAAAAACGCCGAACTTCCTCTGAGGATACGGGTCGATTTATGTGCGTCTGCTCAAATTTGACCCGTAGAACGCAACATCCGTAGAGTATAAAAGTAAGGAGTGGTTGATTTTATGATGAAAGTCAAGCCCGTCAAGCTCGGCAAAACCGAGCGCATGAGCTTCTCCCACATCGACGAAGTCATCAGTATGCCGAACCTGATCGAGGTCCAGAAGAACTCTTATCAGTGGTTCCTGGACGAGGGCCTGAAAGAGGTCTTCCACGACATCGGCACCATTGAGGACTACACCGGCAATCTGGCACTGAGCTTCGTGGACTTCCGGCTGGATAAGGAGCCGAAGTACAGCATCAAGGAGTGCAAGGAGCGCGACGTGACCTACGCTGCCCCCCTGCGCGTGACGGCCCGTCTGCTGAACAAGGAGACCGGCGAGGTCAAGGATCAGGAAATCTTCATGGGAGACTTCCCCCTGATGACCGATGCCGGCACCTTCGTCATCAACGGCGCAGAACGTGCGATCGTCAGCCAGCTGGTCCGCTCTCCCGGCGTATTCTACGGAGATGCCAAAGATAAGGTCGGCAACGATCTGTACAGCGCTACCATGAACCCCAACCGCGGCGCATGGCTGGAGTACGAGACCGATGCAGCGAACGTCTTCTACGTTCGTATCGATAAGAACCGCAAGCTGCCCGTCACCGTGCTGTGCCGTGCACTGGGTCTGTCCACCAACGAGGATATCCTGAACTTCTTCGGCGACGATGAGCGCATCCTCGCCACGCTGGAGAAGGATACCACCAAGAACCAGGAAGAGGGTCTGCTGGAGGTCTACCGCAAGCTGCGCCCCGGCGAGCCTCCCACGGTGGAGTCCGCTACCAGCCAGATCAACATGCTGTTCTTCGACCCGCGCCGTTACGATCTGTCCCGCTTCGGCCGCTACAAGATGAACAAGAAGCTCTCTCTGGCCCGCCGCATCACCGGCTTTGTGGCCGCAGAGAACATCGTTGCCCCGCTGACCGGTGAGGTCATCGTGGAGGCCAACGGCAAGATCAACCGCGAGCTGGCCGAGAAGGCCGACAATGCCGGTGTCGATACCGTCGTCCTGCTCATCGAGGGCAAGAAGGTCAAGGTCATCACCAACGGCTGTGTGGATGCACAGGGCTTCTTCTCCTTTGACGTCAAGGAGTGCGGCATCAACGAGCGCTGCTCCTTCGATGAGATCAAGAAGATCCTCGACACCACCTCCGATGTGGAGGAGCAGAAGGAAATGCTCCGCCGCAACCACGACCAGCTGATCGGCCGCACCGTCACTGTGAAGGACATCCTGTCCTCCATCAACTACCTGAACGGTCTGGGCCACGGCGTGGGCACCACCGATGACATCGACCACCTGGGCAACCGCCGCATCCGCAGCGTCGGTGAGCTGCTGCAGAACCAGTTCCGCA
>OGJG01000940.1_pt1 | contig 15570 bp, 19 predicted proteins | sample 1572011 | NCBI WGS metagenome assembly OGJG01 (sample SAMEA2582115, study PRJEB24529) | metagenome | biome: Human gut stool | place: China | collected 2011
ACATGTTGAAGTCCCAACTTTTCCAATCTTTCTTGGGTATTGACAAGTGCCTGCTCTTGAATATCAAAGGCATAGACCTGGCCTGCAAGTTGGGCTAAAAAGGCCGTATCATGTCCATTTCCCATGGTCGCATCCACCACCACATCTTCTTTGGTGATGACTTCTGCTAAAAATTGATGGGCCATTTCAAGTGGTCGAAGCATCAGCAGTCTCCTTTTCTTCTAGCTTACATCCTTGGGTACTTCCACGCCGACGCATTTCAGTTTCAATGGCGTTTAGGACTTCCCATTTGTTGAGGCTCCACATAGGGCCAATCAACATATCCCGTGGCGCGTCCCCTGTAATCCGGTGGATGACAATGTGTTTGGGGATGATCTCCAACTGGTCACAGATGACCTTGACATACTCCTCCTGGCTCATGAGTTGAAGTCGTCCTTCATGATAGTCCCGTTGCATCCGTGTATTGGTCATCAAATGCAAGAGGTGCAACTTAATTCCATCAATTTCATTATCAGTCACACAACGGCGAACATTTTCCACCATCATCTCATGCGTCTCCCCAGGAAGGCCATTGATCAAATGGGAGACGATCTCTGCCTTAGGCACCTGTTTGCGAATACGCTTGACTGTTTCAACATAGAGGTCATAACTATGGGCCCGATTGATCAATTCAGAAGTCGCTTCATAAGTCGTCTGAAGACCCAACTCAATCGTCACATGCATGCGCTCTGTCAGCTCTGCTAGGTAGGCCAAGGTCTCATCTGGTAAACAATCCGGACGCGTACCAATGTTGATTCCTACCACTCCTGGTTCATTGATGGCCTGTTCATACCGCTCTCGAATGACTTCCACTTTATCGTGGGTATTGGTGAAATTTTGAAAATAGACCAGGTACTTCTTCACATCTGGCCATTTCCGATGCATAAAATCAATCTCTTTGTAAAACTGTTCTCGAATCGGAGCTTCTGGGGCCACAATGGCATCTCCTGAACCCGAGACCGTACAAAAAGTACAGCCACCGTGGGCGACTGTTCCGTCTCGATTGGGACAATCAAAGCCTGCATCAATAGGGACTTTAAAGGTCTTTTCTCCAAATAAGGTTCGATAATAATCATTCAAGGTATTGTAGGATTTCATACTTTTCATTATAGCAAAAAAAGAGTCGAACTCAAAACGCGAGTTCAACTCCTAGTTGTTAGATGCTTATTTTTGCTTGCCTGTAAAGCGCCATTGAAATCGCAAGCGATCATACAAGGGATACTCAAACTGTAAGACAGCAAGACCCAAAATCATACTGCCGAGAACGTCTGATGGGTAGTGGACCCCGACATAAACGCGGGAAACCACAATGGTCACGATTCCCAGAACCAGCAAGCCTTGAAGGCAATAGCAGGCTGTTTTATGTTTTACATGTTGGCTGATGATGATGATCAAACTTCCCAAAACAAGGGTAGACGCCAGTGAATGACCACTCGGGAAAGAAAAGCCTTTTTCCTCTACTAGATGAAGAATACTCGGTCTCGGTCTCTGGTAGATATTCTTTAGAAGAAGCACCAAAAGACCAGTCAATACTAGATTACTCCCAAGAAAAAGAGCTTCACTGTACCATTTCTTATAGGCAAAAACAGCTAGCAGAAGACCCACCCAGATGACAATGATCTTGGTATCCATGACATGGGTCACCTTGGTAAAGAAGGCCGTCAGTGTTGCAGGCAGATCGCCTCGAATAGCAGATTGAATCGTGCTATCAAAGCCTGTTAATTGTTGCGGGTAAAAGCGAATCACATACCCAAGAATGACAAAAATGAGAAGGGCGAAGCTTGCCTTCGCCCAATGTTGTTGTTTATTTTTCATATTTTTTCAAAATCGGTTGCAATAAGGTATAGATCAACCCAAATGCGATGGCCCAAATCACCCCTTCGATCAGGTTAAACGGTGCAACCATTGCGGCTAAATAGTGGACAAGCCCTAGTGTTTTCGAAATATCATAGTTCATAAAACGAGCATACAAAGGGATTGCATAGACATAGTTCACCAATACCATCGCGATACTTAAGCTGATCGTTCCAACAATCGTTGCCAGGACAAATCGACCATGGGTCCGTTCCTTGTTCCAAATCCACGCAAAAGCAAGGACAAAAACAAGAACACCAATGATATTGATTGGTAATCCGATCAAGGTTTCAAGCCCCTTATTATTAAGGGCTAATTTAAGGACAGATCGGATCAAGGTCACCCAAAAGGCACTTTTAAAATCCAACAGGACCAAGGCCAACAAAATGGCGATGATACTCAAATCAATTTTGAAGAAATCTATCAAGAAAGAAAATTGATAGAACATCAAAATAAAAGATAAAGCGGATAAAACAGCCACTAGGGTCAGTTTACGTGTATTTGTCATAACAGGTTCCTCCAATTTTTTAAAAATTAGAGAAGCTGGAAAGACGTCTACTCCATCATTCTACTCTAAACTATTTAAACAAAGCTTAAACTAGAAACTATTCTAGTTACTTTAGCTGGTCTCCATCGAAACATGCCGTTAGTCAGTCTTAGACTCCAACGTACTATTCCCATGCATCAGCTCTAAACAGATCAGAATAGCTGTCAGTCTATTCGTCTCTCGTCTTCTCCCATCCAGACTATACTGTCGGTTGTGGAGTCACACCACATCAGCTTGCGCTCGCGGACTTCTTTTAGAGTATGGAAAAGAACATTTCCTAGTAAAAGTCACCGCCGGTCGGGAATTACACCCTGCCCTGAAGACCCTTTTATGATAACAAAAAAAACTTGCCTAGGCAAGTTTTTGTAACGTCATGGATTACATCGTTCGGGTTTTAATTTTTCGTTCTTATTTGAGCTTGTCGTGCTCATAACGATGGCTCAACTCCAGCCCCTTAAAGCCCTGCTGGCGGAGAGCCTCATAGACAATCATGCAGACGGTATTGGAGACATTTAAACTACGGACATGCTCATCATTCATCGGAATGCGAATGGCCTTCTCTTCGTGCTGGCGCATAAATTCTTCCGGCAATCCTTTATCTTCGCGTCCAAACAAGAAATAATGGGACTTCCCATCCTGATAAGAAACGTCCGAATAGGTCTGATTTGCAAACTTGGACACTAGGTGTACCTGACCGTCGCTCGCTGCTTCCATAAACTCTTCTAGGCTATCATAAAAACGGACATCCAGCTTGTCCCAATAATCGAGTCCTGCTCGCTTCATTTTGCGATCATCGATCGGAAAAGCCATGGGTCGTATGATATGCAAGGGGGAATTGGTCGCCGCACAAGTCCGTGCAATATTTCCCGTATTTTGTGGAATCTGAGGTTGGAACAAGACGATGTGGTTTTGAGCAGCTGACTCTTGGTAGTCCAGTTCTTCAATATTCATACTCGATCTCTTTCTGATAAAAAAATAGCCACACTGCCCGGAGTCAAGCTCAGCAAACAGCGTGGTTACAGCTTCATTAACTTAACTCACAACAGGTTTGAGGTAAATCAACGAAGGTACTTTCTAAGTATAACACTTTTGAAGCTCCTGTCAATAGTTTTTTTAGATTTTTTTAAGAAACTTTACCAAAGTTTTCAATCCCTCCTCGTTCTACTCTTTTGACGATTTTTCCTACTTGTTCTTAGCTTCTCAAAATTCCACCAGAAAATCCTTAAAAAAGATGAATTTTTCTTGAAAATAGAGTATGATAGAAGCATACTCTGGAGGTATTCTATGAAAATTATTGTTGTTGGTGGAGGAAAGGTCGGAACGGCCCTTTGTCGTTCTCTCGTTGCTGAAAACCACGATGTTATTTTGATCGAAAAAGACGAATCCGTTCTTAACCATATTACCAAACGGTTTGATATCATTGGAATTTTAGGAAATGGGGCAAACTTCAAGATCTTGGAGCAAGCGGATGTTGAAGACTGCGACATCTTCATTTCCATGACCGAGTACGATGAAGTGAATATGGTTTCTGCTGTTTTGGCTAAAAAAATGGGAGCCAAAGAGACCATCGTTCGGGTACGGAATCCGGAATATTCCAATTCCTACTTCAAGGAAAAAAATATCTTGGGCTTCTCCCTAGTTGTCAATCCGGAATTGCTGACAGCACGTTATATTGCCAATATCATTGACTTCCCAAATGCCCTTTCTGTGGAGCATTTTGCCAATGGTCGGGTAGCCTTGATGGAATTTAAGATCAAGCCAGATAGCAATCTCTGCAATATGAGTCTATCCCAATTCCGGAAGAAATACGGAAATGTCATTGTTTGTGCAATCGAGCGTGGCAACGAACTCACCATTCCAAACGGAGATTTTGTCTTGCAACCTCAAGACAAGATTTTCGTAACAGGTAACCGGATCGAGGTCGTTCTCTTCCACAACAATGTTCGCCCTCAGGTCATTAAGAGCATGATGATCATTGGTGCTGGGAAAATTGCCTACTACCTACTCAATATTCTTCAAGATGTGCGCCGCAAGATCGATCTCAAGGTCTTAGAGGTCAATCGCGAACGGGCGGAATTCTTTAGTCAGGAATTTCCTGATCTCTATGTCGTCCATGGAGACGGAACTGCTAAAGACATTCTTTTAGAAGAGAGTGCCAATAACTTCGATGCTGTGGCTACTTTGACAGGGGTCGATGAAGAAAACATCATCACCTCCATGTTCTTAAATTCTGTCGGAGTCAAAAAGAACATTACCAAGGTCAACCGAACCAGTCTGTTGGAGATCATTGGCGATCAAGATATGACCAGTATCGTTACGCCAAAACGCATCGCTGTAGATACCATTATGCACTTTATTCGTGGACGCTACAATGCACAGTTCTCAAACCTAGAAGCCTTGCACCATGTCGCAAACGGCCGGATTGAAACCTTGCAGTTCCAAATTAAGGAAGACAATAAACTAACCCAATATCCCCTCTCTGAATTGAAATTGAAAAAAGGCGTCTTGATCGCTGCCATTATTCGAGACGGCAAGGCTATTTTCCCAAATGGAGATGACCGTTTGATGGTAGGAGATCGGATTATCGTAACCACCTTGATTCAAAATGTCACAAAAATCTATGATCTACTTGAGAGGTAAGCCTGATGAATAGAAGCATGATTCGTTACCTCTTGTCCAAGCTCCTCTTAATCGAGGCAGCGCTCCTGATCGTTCCCTTAGTGGTCGCTGCAATCTATCAGGAACCTGCCAAGGTTTTTGTCTCAATTGGGGCAACCATGGCCATCTTACTTGGGCTGGGGCTCCTTGGTAGTTTTCACAAACCAAAGGACTTTCACATCTATGCTAAAGAAGGAGTCCTGATTGTAGCACTCTGTTGGATCCTCTGGTCCTTCTTTGGTGCCCTTCCCTTTGTCTTTTCGGGACAAATCCCCAACATTATCGATGCCTTCTTTGAAGTCAGCTCCGGCTTTACAACGACAGGGGCAACGATTTTAGATGATGTGGGTGTCCTCACCCATTCTCTCCTCTTTTGGCGCAGTTTCACCCACTTGATTGGGGGGATGGGAGTATTGGTCTTCGCCCTTGCCATTATGGACAATAACAAGAACAGCCACCTCGAAGTCATGAAGGCCGAAGTTCCTGGTCCAGTTTTTGGGAAGGTCGTTTCCAAATTAAAAAACACAGCTCAAATCCTCTACTTCTTGTACTTGGGCTTGTTCTTCCTCTTTGTGGTTCTTTATTTCCTTGCCGGCATGCCCCTTTATGATAGTTTTGTCATCGCCATGGGGACGGCTGGGACCGGGGGCTTTACCGTTTTTAACGACGGAATTGCCCACTACAATAGTAGTTTGATCACCTATTTGGTCAGTATCGGGGTTTTAGTCTTCGGGGTTAACTTTAACCTCTACTACTTCCTCATGATCCGAAAATTCAAGGCCTTCTTTAAAGATGAGGAATTGCGGACCTATATCACGATCGTCCTCGTGTCTAGTGTCTTGATCGCTTACAATGTCCTTCATCTCTATGCCAATGTCGCTAAGAGTTTTGAGATTTCCTTCTTCCAAGTTTCCAATATCATCACCACCACCGGTTTTGGTTATGGAACGACGGAAAAATGGCCTCTCTTTTCACAGTTCATCCTCTTGATGCTGATGGTCATCGGTGGTTCTGCTGGATCGACCGCTGGGGGGCTTAAAGTCATTCGGTGCTTGACCTTATGGCGAATCGCAAAAAATCAGGTTCTTTCGACCTTGTCTCCGAATCGCGTTCTGACCTTGCATGTCAATGATACGGTATTGGATAAGGATACACAGCATCAGATCCTCAAGTACTTTACAATATACAGTTTTATCACGATCGGCTTGCTCTTTGTAGTCAGTCTAGACAATAATAACTTCATGACGGTTGTCAGCGCTGTCTTTAGTTGTTTCAACAACATTGGACCTATGATTGGAACAGGTCAAACCTTCTCCATCTTTAGTCCGATTTCAAAACTGTTACTTTCCTTAGCCATGATTGCCGGACGGCTTGAAATCTATCCAATGATTCTACTCTTCCTCCCTAAAACATGGTCTAAACGCTGATAGACAACTCTTTTACAAAATCAACACCCTTAGAAAAATAATTTCTAAGGGTGTTTCTGTTTATTTGCGATCGTCCTATTTTGATTCTTCATTTCGCTTCAGACTAAAATGGTCTGGCAAGGGGTCTGGTCCTGCTTTGGTTCCAGGATGGCAACGTAGAATCCTTGCAATTCCCATCAAGACACCTTTCACACCAAAACGTTCAATCGCTTGGATCATATAATTGGAACAGGTCGGTTGAAAGCGACAAGAAGGCGGAAATAGGGGAGAGATCCATTTTTGATAGCCTCTGACCAGCGCAATCAGGATTATTTTCATGCTTTTTTAGATTTAGTTACTGCTAGATTGTGCAGCTGGCTGATTTCTTTTTTGTTCAAGCGACGGTATTCACCCGGACGTAGTCCTGAGACGTCCAAATTCCCAAACTGGGTCCGGGAGAGTTTATCCACTAAAAGTCCCACAGCTTCAAACATCTTTTTAACCTGGTGGTTACGCCCTTCATGAATGGTCAACTGAACCACTGAACGGTTCTTTTCGACATCCACTTTTAAGATCTCGTAAGTCGCTGGCTTGGTTTTCTTTCCATCAATGGTCACCCCTCGCGTCAAGGGACGCAAGTTTTCCTTATTGGCAATCCCTTTGACACGCGCCACATAGACCTTATCAATTTCATTTCGCGGGTGAATCATCTCATCTGTAAAATCACCATCATTGGTCAAAATCAAGACACCAGATGTATCCCAGTCCAAACGTCCCACTGGGTAGATGCGCTCTGGTACTTGAGATAAAAGGTCAACGACTGTTGTCCGCCCTTTATCATCCGATACACTAGAGATGACGCCACGTGGCTTATTTAAAAGATAGTAGACCTTTTCTTCGTTATAGATTGGAGTCCCTTCTACTTCAACCTGATCACCGGTTTTAATGATAGTCGCTAATTCACGCACAACTTGGCCATTGACCGTCACCAAGCCTTGCTTGATCAGTTCTTCGGCCTTGCGACGACTAGCCACGCCTGCATGGGCAATATATTTGTTAATTCTCATCTAGTTCCTCTGTTCTCTCTGAAAATAATTGACCTTCTTCTGGATCGATGTCCACTTCTTCAACCTTTGGCAATTCCTCCAAATGATTGATCCCCATATAATCCAAAAAATACTCCGTCGTGACATACAAATTAGGACGCCCGAGGACTTCTTTTTTTCCATCTTCGCGGATCAGATCAAATGACAGTAGTTTGGTAATAGCTCCACTGGAATTGACACCTCGAATATCATCGACCTCCACGCGGGTGATCGGTTGCTTATAAGCAATGATTGACAAGGTTTCAAGGGCAGCCCGAGACAAACTTTGGTTCATAGGCGTTCTAGAATAGTCTCGTAAAACCGAAGCGTAGTCTGCCTTTGTCACCAATTTATAACGGGAAGCTGTCTCCATCAAACACAGACTGGTATCTGTGTCCTCCTGGTATTTTTGGGCCAATTTTTCTAAACTTTGCACCACACCTGTTGGGGGTAAAGAGAGAAGATCTGCGATTTGTCTGGCAGTAATTCCCTCTTCACCCGCTACAAATAAGAGTGCTTCAATTTCAGCTAATTTGCTCATGTTCAATCCTATTTAAGTAAATTTCTCCAAAAGCCCTATCCTGTACCACTGTGACCTCTTGGATCTTGATCAATTCAAGGGTTGCAAGAAATAGGGTAATGACCTCTTGGAGATCCGCTGCTTCTAGAAACAAGTCCTGTAAGAGAACTTGTGAGCGATCGTGGAATCGGTGACGCAGCTGGTCCATCAGATCCTCAATCTTGTATTCATCCTTTACAATGGTTGTATGGTTCTGGCGGAATTCTTCTTTTTTCTTAGTCAATAATTTTGAGAAAGCCAAGAAGAGATCCACCGTGGTGCGATCATGAAGTAATTCGGTATCGTCATAGACCAATTCCATCTTTGGTTTCGAATAATAGAGGGCGCGCTCCTCGTGCTGCGAGGCCATCAACTCTCCTAATTGCTTGTAAGTACGGTACTCTTCCAATTGAGAAAGGAGGTCCTGCTCGAGATCCTCTGCTTCATCCATCTCCTCTGCGACCTTAGGAAGAAGTCTTCGACTCTTGATCAGGGTTAGTTGACTAGCCATCAGCATGTATTCCCCTGCTACCTCTAGTTTCATAGCCTGGAGAGTCGCCAGATAAGCCAGATACTGTTCGATCACCTCAATCAAGGGGACCTCATAGATATCCATCTGGTATTTAGAGACCAAGTGGAGCAAGAGGTCCAAAGGCCCTTCAAAATCTTTTATTTTAATATCCATTATTTATATTTTTCTAATGTCACCATGGTTTTTAGGCCCAATTCACGCGCAATACTAAAGAGATCCACACCGAGTTCACGTTGTTTCAAAATATACTGCTCACGAATTGATTGTGCCGAAAGGTCTTGGTTGCCTTTTTCGATCAAGAAGGCTTCTAATTGTCGGAATCCCCACTGACGGGAGTAAGATTTTCCTTTATTATCAAAGAGATAGACACCATCGAGGAAGAGTTGCAACTCATCCAGTAAAGGCTCTGGAACTTTTAAAACCCGTTTTTGGCCATCTTTGCCCACTCGAATGACATGAAAGTCCAGCTGAATATCTTCGACCTTGACTTGGAGGATCTCACTTGGCAATAAGCCCATCTCCAGAATCAACAAGGCCATCAAGCGTCCCTGTGGGTTAGTTGATTCTTCCCAAAAATGGGTCAGATCCAACAATTCACGATCATGGGTCTTGGCCGGTTGAATTTTAGGCAAGACCAAACGATGGTATTCAGAAATAAAGCGTTCTTGATACAAATAATATAAAAATTGGTTAACAGCAGATAATTTTCGTTTTTGAACCGCCGGTTTAAAATCTTTAATCGAAGCTTGGTAAATTCTCAAATTCGTCGGCGTCACTTTTCCATGAATTGATTCAATAAATTGGTCCAAATCATAGAAATAGGCTGACTGAGAATTTTCACTTAGTTCTTTTTGATCAATAAAACTTGCAATAAATTCTTTCATTTTGGAATCATCTCGTATTCATTTGAAAAATTATGCATCAGCGAATTGATGGCTTTGAGGATCGATTTCCGCGTAATAATCCCTTGGAAATAACCTTCTTCATCCACCACTGATAAGAAGGAGTCATCCACCAACTTGTGAAGGACTTCTGTCAAATTGAAGTCTAAGCCGATGACCCCAACCTCCTTCTTTGCAACGTCTACGATATCCATCGAAGCAAAAGCCTCCTCAGGAATCTCGTGTTTCAATTGATAAGATAGAATATCCGTTAGGGAGATCGTCCCCACAAACTTGCGTTCATCCGTCACTACCGGGATGCGACTATAGCTAATCTGGCTCAACAGCAAGACCGCATGGTCTACATTGTGGGTATCAATCAAGACCGCTAAATTTTTGGCAGGAGTTAAGAACGTCTCTTCCTGCGCCAGCAAGAAACGTTCAAATTCCTTTGCTATCATCTGCTAAACTCCTTTGTCAATTCAGGGTACAATTCATGATCTCGCGTATAATACTCTACCTTGAAGTTCGAATCGGTAATCTCTATCTTGGCATACAAACACTCGCGAATCAGACCACGAGGTTGACTAACGGATCCAGGATTCACAAAGAGGGTTCTTCCTTCCTTCCAAGCATCTGGGATATGAAGGTGGCCGTAAAGACAGATATCTGCTTCCTCCTCTTGGGCCCACAGATCCAATTTTTGAAAACTAAAATTGATCTGGAAGAGATGCCCATGGGTCTGGATGATCCGTGTTGGCCCTAGTTGGGTCACCAAGCGTTCCGGATAGCCATCATAAAAATCCATATTTCCTTGGACAACGTGGATCCCTTCCCAGACAGGATCGTCACTTTTTAGTTCAGAATCCCCATTGTGAAAGATCCCATCGACCTGGCCTAGGTATTTTTCTTTAATAGCTTCAACAATGGAGCGGTCTCCATGCGAGTCACTCATAACGATGATTGTTTGCTTTGCCATGATGGAAATACCTCCAATAACTTTTTAACAGCTAAAGCACGATGTGATTGTGTATTTTTTTCTTCTAGCGTTAATTCAGCAGCAGCACGGCCCGTTTCCCCAACTAAGAAGAGAGGGTCATAGCCAAAGCCGTGTTCCCCTTTGGGCTCAAAATTAATATACCCTGGCCAATCTGCTTCCACCACTAGGCTTTCCTTGCCTGGTCTTGCAACCACCAAGGTCGTATGGAACTGGGCCGAACGATCTTTCAAGTCAAAAACCATGGCCAATTCGTGCAACAATTTCGCATTATTCTCTGCATCTGTCGCACCTACTCCCGCAAAGCGAGCTGACCAAACTCCAGGTAAGCCTCCCAAGATATCCACCTTCAAACCTGAATCATCCGCTAAGACTGTTTTCCCAGTTAGCTCTGCAATCGTTTCAGCTTTTAGGCGGGCATTCTCTTCAAAGGTCAGACCTGTCTCTTCGACTTCTGGAAGCTCTGGGTATTGATTGAGATTTTCCACTTCAAAGCCCAGCTTTTCAAACATATTGCGGAATTCTTTGGTTTTTCCCTCATTTCGAGTCGCAATAAGAATCGTATCTTTGACCTTGTCTTGACCCAAGAAGGCTTCCAAATCCACCCCATCACTTGGCAAATGCAAGTAAAGCAATTTTCCTTTTTCAACCAAGAGCAAGGCTCCTTGACGCTGTACGATCTCAAAAGCTCTTCCCTTGACTTCATTCAAGATTTCGGTCAAAAAGGTCAGAAAACGAAAGGCTGAACCATAGCGCATCACCGATAGATTGAGAGGGAATCCTTCAGGATCCTTGGCAAAGAGAAGTTCCAGCTGGTCTAACAGAGTGGAAGCTTCCGCAGGCACTTGACTAAATTGGTTGTAGTCTGCATCTTCTCCCCATTGTGCAATATACCAATCTTGGGGATCTTTGTATTCAAATAGTTTGTCACTCATAAATTTACATGCTCCACATTCACTGAACGTTCTAGCCATTTTTCGGCAATCGCTGCAAAGCTATTGGCATTTGCAGTGGTATAAAAGCGGTGGGTCTGCTCTAAGAGTTCGCGACTCTTATTGAGCTCAAAATAGTTTAATAAGACGGAAATATCCCGAACACACTCTGCCCCACTATCAATCAATTTGACATTCGGTCCCATAACATTTTGAATGATCGGTTTTAAAAGGGGATAATGGGTGCATCCCAAGACTAAGGTATCAACCTTTCCAACTAGTGGTTTTAGGGTTTCGTAAACCACCTTTTTGGTCACACTGGATGCCAACTCGTTTGATTCCACTAAAGGAACAAACTTGGGACAAGCTAAACTGCTGACTTCCATGTCTGGTGCCAGACTTTGAATCTTCTCTTTATAAATTCCAGAAGAAACCGTCATCGGTGTCCCAATGACCCCAATTTTTTGATGGGTCGTCGATTTAATGGCTGCAGAAGCTCCGGGCAAGATCACTCCCAAAACGGGAATATCAAGTTTCTCCTTGACTTCTTCCCAAACCACTGCCGTCGCTGTATTACAGGCTAAGACAATCATCTTGACATTTTTGGTCAGAAGGAAGTTCACCATCTGCCAAGTATACTCGCGAATTTGGTCTGCTGGTCTAGGACCATAAGGTGCACGCGCTGAATCTCCAATATAGACGACATCTTCGTGAGGAAGCTGACGGAGCAATTCGCGGACAACAGTCAAGCCCCCTACTCCAGAATCTAAAAAACCAATCGGTCGGTTATCCATATCTCTTCCTTCCAAAAGGAGGGACTAAGAAATTCCTCCAAGCCCCTCTCATTTATTATCGTGAGATTGCCCCACTCTTATTTTTTCTTGTTTTTCGCCATTGCTGATTTTTGTTGGTTCACAATTTGGCGATAGACTTGTTGAACTTTTGCTTCGCTTGGACGTTGGCCACTCGCACCTAAAAGTGTGCGGACTGCTTCAACATTCAAACGTGGGTTTGATGCAAATTCTTTTTCAAATTGACGACGAAGCAAGAACATTCCTGCAACCATCCCACCAAAGAAAGCTAAAATAATCAACAAAATTCCTAAAAAGAGATTCATACAATTTTCTCCGATCCATTATTTTTACATAACTATCATTATATCAGACAATCGCTTATTTTTCAATGTCAAAGCCGTAGAGTGTCGCAAGATAATCTTCTGGTTTTTCTGCTCGACGAATCAAACGGGCTTGCCCATCTTCTTGAAGCAAAACTTCTGCAGAACGCAATTTGGCATTGTACTGATACCCCATTGAAAATCCATGGGCTCCGGTGTCATGGATCACGAGCAAATCTCCAATCTCCGTCACTGGTAATTCTCGTTGTTTAGCAAATTTATCGTTATTTTCACAGAGACTTCCCACGACATCGACCACTTCAGTCGGTCCATCTGGACGATCCATATTGGTAATATGGTGATAAGCACCGTACATAGCCGGTCTAAGAAGGTTCACAGCTGAAGCATCGACACCCACATAGGTCCGGTAGGTTTTCTTTTTATGAGTGACTCTGGTTACCAAGAGGCCGTGTGAAGCCAGCATAAAGCGACCAAGCTCGGTATAGATTTTCACATGACCAAGTCCTGCTGGTTTAAGAATCGCATCAAAAACGCGATGCACGCCCTCCCCAATAATGGCAATATCATTTGGTTCTTGTTCTGGTTTGTAATTGACCCCAACTCCACCAGAGAGGTTGATGAAGCCCAAGTGGACACCTGTTTTCTCGACGACTTCCACTGCCAATTCAAAAAGTTGACGCGCTAGCTCTGGATAGTAGTCGTTGGATACAGTATTAGAAGCTAATAAAGCGTGAATGCCAAACTCTTCCACACCTAGTTCTTTCAACTCGATAAAGGCTTGGATCAATTGCTCCTTGGTCATTCCAAACTTGGCTTCTTCAGGATTGTCCATAATATCGGTTCCCAGTTCAAAAACTCCACCAGGATTATAGCGGCAAGAAATGACCTTGGGGATGCTAGTCACAGACTTCAAGAAAGCAATGTCTTCATAGGCATCCAGATTGATGGTTGCCCCTAATTCACGAGCATAGATGAACTCTTCAGCTGGCGTGTTGTTAGAAGAAAACATGATCTCTTTTCCACTAAAGCCAAGTTTATCTGCCATTAACAATTCCACATAGCTGGCGGTGTCGACTCCACAGCCCTCTTCTTGCAAAATTTTTAGGATCGATGGATTAGGAGTCGCCTTGATGGCAAAGTATTCCTTAAATCCTTCATTCCAAGCAAAAGCTTGATGGAGAGCACGAGCCGTTTCACGAATTCCTGCTTCATCATAGAGATGGAAAGGGGTCGGAAATTCTTGGGTCAGGCTTTCTAATTGTTCACGGGTTACAAAGGGTGTTTTCATAAGCGCTCATTTCTATTCTTTAGTCACTATTAGTATAGCACAAGTCGGAAGACAAAAAAAGCCGAGGCAACTGCCCCAGCTCAGTCTCTCTTTGATTAGTCGTTTCTTCCGAAGATACGAAGAAGGCTGATAAAGAGGTTGATAAAGTCAAGATAAAGTTCCAAAGCCATCGCTACTGCCCAACCTGTAGCAGGTTGACCATTTGTTTGATCATAGACATAGCGAATCTTTTGGTTATCCCAAGCTGTCAATCCTGCAAAGAGGAAGACAGAGATAATACTCAAGATATAGTCCATTCCAGAACTTCTCAAGAACATGTTCACAACAGAAGCGATGATCACACCGATCAAGACTCCCATCAAGGCACGTCCCATACCAGACAGGTCTTTTTTCACGACGCGTCCGATAGCTCCCATGACAATAAACATCAAGGCACTGACCAAGAAAGCCTTATAGACAGTCGCTTGCATGTAGCGAGCAATGATAAAGCTCAAGGTAAAGCCATTCAAAGCTGAGTAGATCAAGAAGATCGGAAGAGCAGACGGGCTATTTTTAACAGCCTTCCCACTTGCAACAAAGACCAAGATCAATTCTACAACGACTGCTGCGTAGTAAACCATTGGTGCTGTTGTATAGATTTGATAGAAAAAGTCTTTAAAGACCGTCATCATCAGGCCAGAGACAAGGGCTGAAATCCCTACACCGATCCCCACTAATGAATAGATTTTGTTATAAAAAGCATTCAATCCACTTTGTTCTTGGATTACTGAATCATTATACATATAAACAAGTTCCTTTCAAATTTGTTTACTACGATTTTAACATTTTTCGATGAAAAAATCTCCTTTTGGCCATCTTTTTACGCCATGGTTCTGAAGCTTCCTTAACAGCCCAGTATTTATCCACCATCGTCACCACAAAAGATTCTTTGTAGCGAGGCGGAGCAAGGGTAGCTCCCCACATGTGTTTAATGATGATATCTTCTTCCTTAGCATTAAGATCTGTAATCTTTCGCGCATTTCTCACGGCAATGCGGGGATGGATCCAGGCGTGACTCTTGGTAAACTTGGTCTCGCGCCAATCATAGTAAAAGAGGTCATGTAAGAGCCCGCCCCGAGCCGTACTTTTGGCATCCCAGCCAAATTTTTTAGCCAGTTTATAACTAGTATAGCTAACATGAATGGAATGCTCCAAACGATTGGAATGAATATGGTGGGGAATGTCGGCTAATTTTTGAACCTTAGGGTGCTGAATCAACTGTCCCACATAGGTCATGTATTCTTTGTCACGATGATATTGCATCAGATCACCACCTTTCCTTGATAGGCTCTCCCAATAAGATTTCCACCAATTTCTTTTTTCAACTTAAGTATACTGCTTTTTCTCAAAAATTCCTTAAATGAAACATCAAAATTCCAGCAGCTACTGCAACATTCAAACTCTCAGCCCGACCTGGCATGGTAATATGAACCAGCTGGTCGGCTCGTGTAGCCATTTCTGGACTGATGCCCTTGCCTTCATTGCCCATTACCAAAATCAATTGATCAATCTGAGGGAGTTGACGGTAGTCAATGGAAGCTTCTGATAGCGTCGTTGCGAGGACCGCTAGATTGGATTGACTAGCTCGTTCAAATAGTTCTTCTCGGTCCATTTTCCA
>OGJG01000975.1_pt1 | contig 14912 bp, 15 predicted proteins | sample 1572011 | NCBI WGS metagenome assembly OGJG01 (sample SAMEA2582115, study PRJEB24529) | metagenome | biome: Human gut stool | place: China | collected 2011
TGGCGTCGCGCTTGGCGGCGTCGGCACGCTTGTCGTAGAGCTTTTTGCCCTTGCAAAGGCCCAGTTCCATTTTTACGCGGCCATGTTTGAAATAGAGCGAAAGCGGCACCAGCGTGTATCCCTGCAGCTTGCACTGCTGGTGCAGCCGCCGGATCTCGTTTTTGTGTGCCAGAAGCCGCCGGACACGCAGAGGGTCCTGGTTGAAGATGTTGCCGTGGTCGTAGGGCGTGATGTGCATGCCCTTGACCAGCAGTTCGCCGTCCTCAATGTCCACCCAGCTGTCCTTCAGGTTGACCCCGCCGGCCCGCAGGCTTTTGACCTCGGTGCCCTTGAGCTCAACGCCGGTCTCCAGCGCTTCCAGAACGAAATACTCGTGGCGCGCTTCGCGGTTGGTGGCGATGGTTTTGGTCGCCGGGCGCTCCTTAGTGGGTGCCATGCTGTGCGCCTCCTTTCTCCGTTCAGTTCGTTGTATTAGTATACCATTTTTTTGTACTTTTGCAAGGGGCATCTTTGAAGAAACTGTAAATTATTGCACTCTGACCGGCCGCGGACCGGTCACCCTTGACCTTCCCCCTTGTGGAAGGTATATTCTAAGGGCAGAGGGGCGCACTGCCCCGGACAAAGGAGGGCACTTTATGCTCAACATCGAACATCTGACCAAGACCTACGGCGGCAAGGCGGCCGTGCAGGATCTCAGCCTGCACATCCGTCCCGGCGAGATCTGCGCATTCATCGGCCACAACGGCGCGGGCAAGACCACCACACTCAAGTGCTGCTGCGGCATCCAGCAGTTCGACAGCGGCCGCATTACGGTGGACGGCATCTCGGTGCAGGATGACCCGCTGGAATGCAAGCGGCGGCTGGCCTATCTGCCGGACAACCCGGACCTGTACGAATACATGACCGGCATCCAGTACCTGAACTTCATCGCGGATATCTTTGCCGTGGGGGCACGGGAACGTGCCGAGCGCATCCGGTCCTACGGCGACCAGTTCGACCTCACGCAGGACCTGGCCCAGCCCATCAGCGCATACTCCCACGGCATGAAGCAGAAGCTGGCCATCATCTCGGCCCTGCTCCACGAGCCGAAGCTCATCCTCATGGACGAGCCCTTCGTGGGGCTGGACCCGTTGGCGGCACACCAGCTCAAGACCCTGATGCGCCGCTTCTGCGACGGCGGCGGGGCCATCTTCTTCTCGACTCATGTGCTGGAGGTGGCCGAAAAGCTCTGCGACCGGGTGGCCATCATCCGGGCCGGGCGGCTGGTGCGGGCCGGTTCCATGGACGAGGTGCGCGGCGATGACAGTCTGGAAGAGGTCTTTCTGGAACTGGAAGGCACGGAGGCGCAGGCATGATGATCCGTGCATTGCTCCGTAAGCAGCTGCGGGAGCTGGGCGCGGCCTTTCTCCGCAGCAGCAAGACCGGCAAAGCGCGGTCCCGGGCATCGGCCGTGGGGTATGCGCTGCTGTTTGCCGTGCTGGTGGTGGTGCTCATGCTCTGCTTTGCGGGCATGGCCCTGCCGCTGGCTTCGGTGCTGCTCCCGGCCGGGCTGGACTGGCTGTATTTTGCCTCTATGGGGCTCACGGCGCTGCTGGTGAGCGTGCTGGCCAGCGCCTTTACCAGCTATTCCGGCCTGTTCCAGAGCCGGGACAACGAACTGCTGCTCTCGCTGCCCATCCCGCCGGCGGTCATTTTCGGGGTGCGGGTGAGCACCGTTTATCTGGCCTGCCTGATCTACCTGCTCATGGCGTGGGTCCCGGCGGTGGTGTGTTACGGCCTGCTGGCAGCCCATCCGCTGGCCGGGGTGCTGTGCAGTATCCCCATGGCGTTGGTGCTGGCCGGAGCGGCCTGCATTCTGGCGGTATTGCTGGGCTGGGCCGTGGCGCTGGCCAATGACCGCGCCCGGCACAAAAGTCTGGTCACCGTGGTGTGCTCGCTGGTGTTTTTTGCGCTGTATTATGCGGGTTTTCTGCGGGTGCAGGAGACGCTGGACGATCTGCTGGCCGATGCCGCACAGTCGGGTGCGGCACTTGCCCGTGCAGCCTGGCCGCTGCGGCTGCTGGGCGGCGCGGCGGCAGGGGAGCTCCCGGCGCTGGTCGGCCTCGTGCTGGGCACAGTGCTGTGCTTTGCGGCCTTTTGCAAGCTGCTGGAAAAGCCCTACCTGCGCCGCATGACGGCCCGGAAGGGTACGGCCCGCACGGCATACCATGCGCGAAAAGCACGCCCCGTCAGCCTGCGGCAGGCTCTGCTGCGCCGGGAACTGCTGCATCTGGGGTCCAGCTCGGCCTATATGCTCAACAGCGCCATGGGCACGCTGGGCCTGCTGGTGCTGGGCGGCGTGTCCCTGTGGAAGGCAGACCTCTTTGCCCGGTTTGCGCAGGCCGTGCCGGAAGGGGTCCCGGTGCTGGTGTGCTGTGCCGTGTGTGCGGTGTCGGCAGCCAACTTCCTGACCACGCCCTCCGTCTCGCTGGAAGGCCGGACGGTCTGGCTCCTGCAAAGCCTGCCCATCCCGTCCTGGCAGGCCCTGTGTGCTAAGCTGGAACTGCATCTACTGCTGACCGGCGTCCCGGCGGCATTGTGCCTTGTGTGCATGCAGGCGGCGGTGCAGATGCCGCCGGTGTATTTCTGCCTGACCCTGCTGGAAGCGGAACTGTTCGTGCTGCTCAGTGCGGAAATGGGCCTTGCACTGGGGCTTGTGCTGCCCAACCTGCATTGGACGAGTGAGGCCGCGGTGATCAAAATGAGCGGCTGTACCTTGCTGTCCATGGCGGCCAATCTCGTTGCTGTGCTGGTGCTGACCCTTGCGCAGACCAATCTGCTGAAGATCCTTCCGCTTCCGGCGGTCATGGCGGCGGCCCTTGTGCTGCTGGCGGGTGCGGACGGGCTGCTGGGGCACTGGCTGAAAACCAGAGGAGCCAGACGCCTTGCAGAACTTTCCTGAAAAACCATAAAACAAAGCAGCGGCCTGCTCTCCCAAAACGGGGGAACAGGCCGCTGCTGTTTGTGCGGGAGGGGCTTACTGGATGCCGGTGACCTTGTAGTCCTGATCCTCGACGGTCTTCTTCAGCACATCGTCGGAAACTTCGGCGCTCAGGGTGACAACGGCGGTGCCGGCCTCGTGGCTCACCACAGCCTCGGTCACTTCGGGCAGGGCCTCCAGTGCCTTCTTCACACGGGCCTCACAGTGGCCGCACATCATGCCTTCTACATGCAGAGTCTTTTTCATGGTCGTATCCTCCTTGATGGTACTCTCTTTATCCTCAACCGCTGCGGGCTGCGTGAGGGCAGCGGGCAGGGCAGAAGCGTTTTTCAGCGGGTGGTCGTGTTTGGTGCTGTGCAGATCGAACAGATTCAGCCGCAGGGCGTTGCTCACCACGCAGAAGCTGGACAGGCTCATGGCCGCTGCGCCGAACATGGGGTTCAGCGTCAGGCCGAAGGGGATGAACGCACCGGCTGCCAGCGGAATGCCGATGGTGTTGTAGAGGAAGGCCCAGAACAGGTTCTCGTGGATGTTGCGCAGGGTGGCGCGGCTCAGGCGGATGGCGGCGGGCACATCCGAGAGCCTGGAATTCATCAACACCACATCGGCGGCGTCGATGGCCACATCGGTACCGGCGCCAATGGCGATGCCGGTGTCGGCGCGGGTCAGGGCGGGGGCGTCGTTGATGCCGTCACCCACCATGGCTACCTTACCGGCGGCCTGCAGCTGGCGGATCACGGCTTCCTTGCCGTCCGGCAGCACCCCGGCGATCACGGCGTCCACACCGGCCTGCTTGCCGATGGCGTCAGCCGTGCGCTGGTTGTCGCCGGTGAGCATGACCACTTTGATGCCCATGGCCTGCAGCTCCCGGATGGCCCGGGGGCTGTCCTCCTTGATGGTGTCGGCCACCGCGATGACACCCAGCAGACGGCCTGCGCCGCCGAAGAACAACGGGGTCTTACCCTGCGCCGAGAGCTCAGCTGCTGCCTGTGCCAGCTCGGCCGGGACGGTGACCTTGGTGCCGGTAAAGGCTGCATTGCCGCCAAAGATCTCCTTGCCGTCCAGCTTGGCGCTCAGGCCGTTGCCGGGCAGGGCCGCAAAGTCAGTCACCTCCGGGGCGTCCAGCTGCTGTGCTTCGGCATAAGCCAGCACAGCGCGGGCCAGCGGATGCTCGCTCTTGCATTCCAGCGCGGCGGCCAGGGTCAGCAGTTCGGTCTCGGTCACGCCGTCGGCGGGCAGGATGTCGGTGACCTTCGGCTCACCGCTGGTGATGGTGCCGGTCTTGTCCAGCGCCACGATCTGGGTGCGGCCGGTAGCTTCCAGCGAAGCGGCAGTCTTGAACAGGATGCCGTTTTTGGCGCCCATGCCGTTGCCCACCATGATGGCCACCGGCGTGGCAAGGCCCAGGGCACAGGGGCAGCTGATGACCAGCACCGAGATGCCGCGGGCCAGCGCATAGCCCAGCTCCCGGCCCAGAAGCAGCCAGACCACGGTGGTGACCACTGCAATGCTGATGACCGCCGGCACAAAGAAGCCGGACACGGTGTCGGCTACCTTGGCGATGGGAGCCTTGGTGGCGGCGGCATCGCTCACCATCCGGATGATCTGGGCCAGGGTGGTGTCCTCGCCCACGCGGGTGGCTTCGCACCGCAGGAAGCCGGACTGGTTGGCCGTGGCGGCGCTCACCTTGTCCCCGGCGGCCTTGTCCACCGGGATGCTCTCGCCGGTCAGGGCGCTTTCGTTCACGGCGCTGCTGCCTTCCAGCACGATGCCGTCCACCGGGATGTTCTCACCGGGGCGCACCACAAAGATGTCGCCCTTCTGCACCTGCTCGATGGGCACGGTCACCTCGGCACCGTCCCGCAGCAGGGTGGCCGTTTTGGGGGCCAGCTTCATCAGGCTCTTCAGTGCATCGGTGGTCTTGCCCTTGGAGCGGGCCTCCAGCATCTTGCCCACCGTGATCAGGGTCAGGATCATGGCCGCCGACTCAAAGTAGAACTCCATCATATAGTGCATGACCAGCTCGTCGTTGCCGTCCACCTGTGCGCGGGTCATGGCAAACAGGGCGTAGGTGCTCCACACAAAGCTGGCCATGGAGCCCATGGCCACCAGCGTGTCCATGTTGGGGGAGCCGTGGATCAGCCCTTTGAAGCCATTGATGAAGAACTTTTGGTTGATCACCATCACGATGCCGGCCAGCAGCAGCTGGACAAGGCCCATGGCAACATGGTTGCCGTCAAACCAGTGGGGCAGAGGCCAGCCCCACATCATGTGGCCCATAGAAAAGTACATCAGTACCAGCAGAAAGCCCAGCGAAGCGATCAGCCGCCGCTTGAGCTTGGGCGTCTCGTGGTCGGCCAGCACGTCCAGGTCGGCGCTGGAGGAGCTGGCGGCGGCAGCACCGGCCGCCTTGGGGTTGGCACCGTAACCGGCTTCCTGCACGGCCTGAATGATCGCCGCGCTGGATGCGGTGCCCTCTACGCCCATGGAGTTGGTCAGCAGGCTCACCGAACAGCTGGTCACACCCGGTACCTTTTTTACGGCCTTTTCCACCCGGGCAGAGCAGGCCGCGCAGCTCATACCCGTTACATTGTATTGTTCCATTGTATTCACTCCTGATAAGTCCAGTATGTCTGCCGCAGGGTCACTTCATGAGCCGGGGCAGCAGCTTGATCAACTCGTTCAGCTTTTCGTCGCTGCCGGCACGCAGGTCATCGGCCACACAGGTGCTCATGTGCTGGGCCAGCAGCTCCTTGGCAAAGCTGTTCAGCGCCGAGTTCACAGCGGCCACCTGTACCAGAATGTCCACACAGTAGGCATCCTTTTCCAGCATGCCGCGCACGCCGCGTACCTGGCCTTCGATGCGGCTCAGCCGGTTGACCAGTGCTTTGTATTCCTCCGGGCTGCGGTCCTTGTGGCGGCAGCAGGAGGGAACGGTGTCCGGCGCGTCGGCGGGGGAAACCGTGTCCGCTGCAGGCTCTTCGGTGCTGCAGCAACAGCAGGGTTTTTTTTCGGTGGATTCCATGATGCAGGTTCCTTTCACAAACCCCTTGGGGGTATCTTTTGCTTCCAACAGGAGTATACCACACCATATCCGACAAATCAAGTAGGAATTTGAAATAAAAGAAAAAAGAGGGAAAACCCGCAGGCTTTCCCTCACACAGAACCGTGATAAAGTTACTTTTCCAGAATGCGCGGAGCAAACAGGCTCCACATCTTGCCCCACCAGTACCAGTCGTGGGACACGTCGCCGCCCCACACTTCCAGATGAGCGGGCAGGCTCTGGGCCTGCAGCACATCAGCCAGTGCCTGGGTGTCGGCCTTGGCGTCATCCTCGTAGGCACCCTGACCGGCGCAGAGGATGAGACTGTTTTCCTCGGCCTTGACCAGTGCCAGCTTGTTGGCGATGCCGTTCTCCTGCAGGTACAGCAGGGGAGAGCAGCGCAGCACCAGATCGTCGTTCTCGGCACCCCAGAAGCGGCTCAGGTCGTAGATGCCGCCCATGCCCACGGCACCGGCAAACAGGTTGGGGCGGCGCAGGCGGCAGTTCACGGCCTGATAGGCGCCCAGATCCACACCGGCGCACCAGATCTTGGTGCCCTTCTCGGCCTTGTTCAGGGTCAGGATGCGGGGAGCCAGCTCGGCAGTCAGGTAAACAAAATACTTCTCCTGTGCCTCGGCCCGGCGGCGCAGCGGCAGATCCCCGTTCAGCACGCCTTCACCGTCCACGCTGTCGGCGCAGAACAGCTGGATCTTGCCCTCGTTCAGCAGCTGGGCAATGGCGTCCGGCATGCCGTTGTTCTCCCAGTCGAAAAAGCGGCCGCCGCGGGCGGGCAGAGCCAGCACCGGCACACCGGCGCTGCCATATACCTTAAACTCCATCTCGCGGTTCAGCACACTGCTCCACTCTTTGTAATAGGTACCCTGCATCATAATCAATCAAGCACTCCTTTTTTATCATGATCCGGCCCCGGCGCACAGTCGCTGCACGTCCAGCCGGCAGTAGCGTTTCAGGATAAATCAGACAAACTGGTTGCGCTGTGCGTCGTACTCGTAGCCGACGGCACGCAGCTTTGCACACAGATCAGTCTTGTCGACGTCCAGATCTTCGCACAAAGCATCGAGGTTTTTGAAATAATCCCGGAGTTTGAGGTTCACCACGCTCAGCAGCATGATGGGATCGGTGGGAAGAGCCATGCGTTCATCTCCTTTAAGGCAACAAAAAAAGCCGGCCACTCGACAAAGTGACCGGCCACATACACCAAATTAGACAGCGCGGGTAACTTTGCCAGCGCGCAGGCAACGGGAGCATGCGTAGACATACTTGGGGGAGCCATCCACGACCGCCTTGACACGACGGACATTCGGCTTCCAGGTACGGTTGGAACGGCGATGGGAGTGAGAGACCTTAATACCAAAGGTAACGCCCTTGCCGCAGCATTCACACTTAGCCATGGTACTTGCACCTCCTAGAGTGAAGTAAGGAATCAAAATAATCAGCTTGACTATTTTACCAGAGACGCGGGCAAAATGCAAGTCTTTTTTCAAAATTTCCGTCATCTTTTTCCAATCTTTTGCAGCAAGGGTTGCTCAACCGGCCAAAAGATAGTATTATAATAGAAAATGTTGTTTTTCAGGAGATGCTTATGACACGGACAACCTATTATCTCGTCCGCGCACTGGTGGCACTGGTGGCCATCCCGTTCCATGAGGCTGGTCATGCGCTGGCTGCCTGGCTGCTGGGGGACCCTACCGCCAAGCGCGAAGGCCGCCTTTCGCTGAACCCCTTTGCCCACTTTGACCTGCTGGGCACGTTGTGCATGGTATTTGCGGGCGTGGGCTGGGCAAAGCCGGTCTCCACCAACCCCCGCAACTTTAAAAACCCCAAGTGGGGCATGGCCCTCACCGCATTGGCGGGCCCGGTGGCCAACATTGTGCTGGCCTATCTTGCCATGGTGCTGTGGAAGGTGATGTACTACTGGGCTCCGGTAAACCAGGTCACCTACTACCTGGCCTACTTCCTCCAGTATATGGTGCTGATGAACGTGAGCCTGGCGGTGTTCAACTTCATCCCGGTGCCGCCGCTGGACGGCAGCCGCATCCTGCTGGTGGCCCTGCCCCAGCGCATGTACTTTGGCCTCATGCGCTACGAACGCTACATCATGGTGGCCATGCTGGCTGCTGTCTGGATGGGCCTGCTGGATACCCCGCTGTACTACCTCAACAACTTGGTGTGGGAGCTGCTGAGCCTGGGCACCGGATACATCGACAAGATCGCATATTCGGCCTACTTTGTCATGACAGGGACGGTGGTGTAAGCCATGGCTGTCACCGAGGAATTGACCTTCCACCTGGAAGATTTTGACGGCCCCCTGGAATTATTGCTGGCTCTTGTGGCCAAACATAAGATGGACCTGCACAACATCCCCATTCTGGAACTGATCGACCAGTACACCCGCACGGTGGAGCAGGCCGACCCGGACCCGGAGACCGCCAGCGCCTTTATCGAGATGGCGGCCCATCTGGTGGAGATGAAGAGCTATCTGCTGCTGCCCCGCAGCGAAGAGGGTGAGCGGATGAAGCAGGAATTCACCGGCCAGCTCATCGAGTACGACCAGTGCCGCCGTATGGCCGCGCTGCTGCGGGCAAAAGGGGAGCAGGCACCGGTATTCGTGCGGCAGCCGATGGAGATGGAGTGGGACAACACCTATACCCTGCACCATGCACCCCAAATTTTGGCCGACTACTGGAACGCCCTTGCCGGGCGCACCCGCCAGCGCCGGGAGCCCACCCAGCAGCAGTTTGAGCCGCTGGTCACGGCCCCCATGGTGTCGGTGACCAGCCGGGTGGTGTATATCCTGCGCAGCCTCATCAGCGGGGCCGCGGCCCGCATGGCTCAGCTGTTCTCGCCCCGGCAGAGCCGCAGCACCAACGTGGCCACCTTTCTGGCCCTGCTGGAGCTGGTGCGCGGCGGCCGCGTCACCCTGGGGGAGAACGGGGAGCTGACCATGCAGCGCACCCGGATAAAGGAGAAAAAATGAACCAGAAACAGATTCGTGCCGCAGTGGAGGCCATGCTGTTTGCCTGCGGGGAGCCCATCGGCTCCGACAAGCTGGCGCAGGCCGTGCAGCTGCCCCAGACCAGCGTGGAAAATGCGCTGGGAGAGCTGCGCACCCGCTACACCCGGGAGGACAGCGGCCTGTGCCTGCTGCACCTGAACACCCGCTGGCAGCTGGCCACCAAGACCGAGTGGGCCGATTGCGTGCGCCGTGTGCTGGACAGCCGCCGCGCCGTGCCGCTGGGCCCTGCCGCCATGGAGACCCTGACCGTGATCGCCTACAATCAGCCGGTGTCCCGCGCTTTCATCGAGCAGGTGCGCGGGGTGGACTCCTCGTCCAGCGTGTCCGGCCTGCTGGAAAAGGGCCTGATCGAGGAAGCGGGCCGTCTGGACCTGCCGGGCCGCCCGGTGAGTTTCCGCACCACCGACACCTTTTTAAGAGTATTCGGCCTGTCCAGTCTGGCGGACCTGCCGCCGGTGCATCAGCCGGAAGCCCCGGCAGAAAGCGAGGAATGACCCATGACCACCGTTCTTGCCGCTGTGGGCGGGGTGCTGCTGTTCCTGCTGAAGGTCCTTGGCATCCTGCTGCTGGTGGTGCTGGCTCTAATGGTGTTGTTGCTGCTCATCCCGTTCTGTGCGGATGTCAGCTGGGAGCAGGACACTCTGACCGTAAAGGCCGGGGCACTGGGCATCACCTTCCCGGTGCTCCAGTACCCGAAGCCGGAGCCGACGGAGGAGAGCAAGCGCAAAAAGAAGCCGAAAAAGGCAAAAGCGGCAAAGAAGCCTGCCAAGGAGAAAAAGCCCGCAGAGCCGCGCAAAAAGGCAAAGCTGACTCTGAACATCCTGTGCACCATCCTGCGCGGAGCCGGGACGCTGATCCGGGCTGTGTTCGGCGCGCTGCGCATCACCCACATCCGGGTGTGCCTTGGCGTGCGCGGGGAGGACCCTGCTGCAGCGGCCCGCAATTACGGCAAGCTGCAGGCATGGCTATACCCGGTGCTGGGTGTGCTTGACCGCTTCATTTACCTGCAGTTTGACGAACTGCGCATCGTGCCGGACTTTGGCAGCGCCGAACCCACCGTAGAGGACCGTGTGTCCTTGCGCATTTCGGCAAGGGCGCTGTTTATCGTCGTCGCAGCGGTGCGTGTGCTGGCGGAGTTCTGGCGCGAAAAGGTGCTGGACGTTTTCCTGTAACTGTGGTACACTGAATAAAATTGTGTGACGAGTGTGACGGAGCCTGACAGTCTGCGATCTCCCGGTAAAACTCCGGGGACACAGGCCTGACAAAAACGATCAAAGGAGATTTGCATTATGGCTGAGCATCCGATTCAGGGCATTATGAACGTTACCATGGACAAGATCCACGAGATGGTGGACGCCAATACCATCATCGGCAAGGCTATCACCACCGAGGACGGCACCACCATCCTGCCAGTGTCCAAGGTGAGCTTTGGTTTTGCCTCCGGCGGCACCGACTTTGACGGCAAGAATGCCGCCAACAAGGACCTGTTCGGCGGCGGCTCCGGCGCGGGCGTCAACATCCAGCCGGTGGCATTTCTGGTGATCAAGGACGGCTGCGTGCGCACCATCCAGCTGACGGACGGCTCCAATAGTGTTGACCGTGCTCTGGCCATGCTGCCGGAGCTGGTGGAAAAGGTGTCTGCACTGGTCAGCAAAAAGGGCGAAAAGCCCGCAGACGAGGCACCCAAGGCGGAGTAAGCCTTGACGGGAACCCTCTGACTAGGCGGTATGCCGGTAGCTTTCTCCTCGGACACGAAAAACGGGTTGTGGCACCCAGCGGCTGCGTCGGCTCTTGAACGAGCCTTGCACCCTGCTGGCCACTGCCCCAACAGCAACTCCCTGTTTCCGCCGCTGGCGGCGGTCGTTGCCGTTGCAGGCCATTCCATCGCCCGCCCTACTGCCTGCGGCAGCAGGGTCCCACCCCAGCGGACGGTCCTCGGAGAAACTCCCCGATGGCCGCCTAGACAAACATTTTAACTGAAAGGATATTTCTATGAAACGTAGAACGTTTATTTCTCTGATGAGTGTGATGGCTGCCGCCGGTGTGCTGACCCTGGCAGGCTGCTCTTCCAATTCCGGCAGCAGCGCTGCCGCTTCCGGTGCGGCTTCTTCGGCTGCTTCCACCGGCGCTGCCGACCAGCTGGTCGCCATTCAGGCCAACGGCAAGCTGGTGGTGGCACTGGAAGGTGCATGGCAGCCCTGGAGCTACCACGACGAGAGCGACACCCTGGTGGGCTACGACGTGGAAGTCTCCCGCGCCATCGCCGAGAAGCTGGGCGTGGAGCCGGAGTATGTGGAAAGCGACTGGGACAGCCTGTTCGCCGGTCTGGACGCAGGCCGCTTTGACATCGTGTGCAACGGCGTCGAGGTGACCGACGAGCGCGCCAAGACCTACGACTTCACCACCCCTTACGGCTACATCCACACTGCACTGGCCGTGCGCAAGGACAACGAGGACATCAAGAGCTTTGAGGACCTGAAGGGCAAGACCACTGCCAACAGCCTGGCTTCCACCTACATGGAGCTGGCCGAGAGCTATGGTGCCACCGTGCAGGGCATCGACACGCTGGAAGAGACCATCCAGCTGCTGACCGCCGGCCGCATCGACGCCACCCTGAACGCCGATGTGTCCTTCTACGACTACCTGAATGTGCATCCGGACGCCGACTTCAAGCTGGTGGCCCAGACCGAGGACGCTTCTCATGTGGCCATCCCGGTGCGCAAGGGCGACGACAGCGCTTCCCTGCTGGAAGCCATCAACACCGCCATTGAGGAGCTGCGCGCCGACGGCACCCTGAAAGCTCTGGGCGAAAAATACTTTGGGCAGGATATTTCTTCGGAGGACTAAGAAGCTCAGCCCTCTCCGTCCGTTCCCTTCGTTCCCATCCAGCTCCCCCGAAAGGGGGAGCTTTTTTGTTGCCTGCCATATTTTTTTGCGCTCCTCTATTGACTTGTGCAATATTATATGTTATATAATATTATAGAAACAGGTCACATCGAAAGGAGGTTGTCCCCACATGAGTTTTCCCATCAGTGCCGCACTGCTGGATGCCATCGTGCTGTCTGTGGTGGCCCAGGAGCCGGAGGGCACCTATGGCTACCGCATTACCCAGCAGGTCACCCATCCCCTGGAGCTCAGCGAGTCCACCCTGTACCCGGTGCTGCGGCGGCTCCAGAAGGACCAGCTGCTGACGGTGTACGACGCACCAGTCAACGGCCTCAACCGACGATATTACCAGATCACCGCTGTCGGGCGGCAGCAGCTTGCCGCCTATGCCCAGGAGTGGAGCCGCTACCGTTCTTCCATTGACACATTTTTCAGAGAGGTGGAATGATCTATGACCCGTACTGCATTTCTTGCTGCCCTGGAGCAGCTTTTAGCCCCTTTGCCGGAGACTGAGCGCAAGGACGCTTTGAGCTATTACGAGGATTATCTGGATGCTGCCGGGCCGGAAAATGAAGCCCGCGCCATTGCAGAGCTGGGCACGCCGGAGGAGGTAGCCCACAAGATCCTGGAGGAGCAAGCTCCGGCAGACCCCTCTGCCGCCCCGGCAGCCCCTGCCAACAAGCTCCGGTCCACCTGGCGCATGGTGCTGGGCGGTGGGCTGGCGGTGCTGGTGCTGGTTTGCTTTTTCTTCCAGCACTCCAAGGCCACCCCGGTGCAGCCGGTGGAGCCTGCGTCTCCGGCAGCAGACAGCAGCTCTGTCCCGGAAGAGAGCAACGGCACCCACCTCACTGTCCCGGCCGATACCGTACCCCTTCCCATTCCCGCCGATGACCTTGGGGAAAGCACCCTGCAGATCCCGCTGGAAAAGCTGCGTACAGAGCTGGAGTTGGAGCTAGACTACGGCTCCGTGGTCTTTGTCACCGACCCGACCCTTACCTCGGACGTATACGCCACCTTCCAGTTCGACAACTTCCCCCATACCCCTCTCCAGCGCACCTCTGATGAATATGGGCACACCACCCTGGATTTTGAGATGCCAGATAACTGGCAGGTGTCCCCCGATGCCCCGGAAGCCCTGCTTACCGTCACCCTCCCGGCAGACGCCCTCACCCGGTTGACCTTAGATCTGGAGGTGGGGGACGTCCATCTGGACGACCTGCAGCTGCAGAGCCTGAAGGTAGAGCTGGATAACGGCAGTCTGTATGCCGACAACCTGACCGTGACCCGGGACCTGGAAGCGGACATTTCCATCGGCGGATGCCTCATCCGCCAGCTTTCCGGCACAAAGCAGGCTAATATCAGTGCCTACCGCTCCATCCATCTGTGTCTGGACGGAGACCCTGCCGACTACACCATTGATGCCCGGACCGACAATGTTGTCCGCATCGGCAGCAAAAAATACGACAAACGCTATACCTCTACCGGTCCCAAGGGGGATCTGGACCTGTCTGCCACGGGCCTCATTGATCTGACCCCTCAGCACTCCCCTGCCTGACAGCAAAACGCCCTTCTCCCACGGCCTTGAGCCAGCGGAGAAGGGCGTTTACTTATTCCTGATGAAAATACTCGTAGATGGTCTGCGCCAGCTGTCTGCCCACACCGGGGGTGTTTTCCAGCTGGTCCGGGGTGGCTTCCTTCACCGCACCCACGCTCTTGAACTGAGCCAGCAGGGCCTTGGAGAGCTTAGGCCCCACTCCCGGCACCTCGGTCAGGGTGGAGGAATAGCTCTTCTGCCGCATCTGCTGCTTGCGGTAGGCGTTGGCGAACCGGTGGGTCTCGTCCTGAATGGCCGTGATGAAGGTAAAGGTGCCGCGGTTCATGTTGATGGCAATTTCCCGCCCGTCGCTGTCCACGATGGCCCGGGTACGGTGGTGGTCATCCTTTACCATGCCGTACAGCGGCACCTCTGCCAATGCTGTCCCGGCCAGGGCCTGCCGGGCGGCACTGACCTGGCCCCTGCCGCCGTCCATCAGCAGCAGGTCGGGCTTCTGGCCGAACCAGTTGGAGCTGGGCTCACCGTTTTGGGCCAGCTGGACATATTTTTCATATTCGGCGGCGCGGCGGCTCACGGTCTCGGCCAGAGACGCGTAGTCGTCCGTGCCCGCAACCGTTTTCATCTTGAATTTGCGGTAGCCCGCCTTGAAGGGCTTGCCGTCCTTGAAGGTGACCATGCCGCACACGCTGGAGCCGTCGCCCCAGTTGGAGATATCGTAGCTCTCGATGGCGCGAGGCGGTTTGGGCAGGCCCAGCACCTGGGCCAGCTCGTCCAGCAGCTTTTCCTCCCGGGCGTAGCGGCCACTCTCCCGGGCCAGACGCTCCACCGCGTTGGTGTGCGCCATCTCCACCAGACGGGCCTTGTCGCCCCGCTGGGGCACATACAGCTGCACCTCGCTGCCGCGCTTCTGGTTCAGCGCCTGCTGCAAGGCATCCACGTCCGGCGGCAGCGCATCCACCGCGATGATCTTGGGAATTTGCTCATCGTCCAGATAGTACCGGGGCAGAAACTCCTCCCGCACCGCGTCGATGTCGGAGGTGTCATGGAACAGGAACTCCCGCTTGTCGGTGAGCCGCCCTTCGCGGAAGCGCAGCACCGCCGCGCATACGCTGCCGGGCGTACCGGCCAGCGCCACCACGTCCATTTCCACCTCCGGGTCCACCACCACCTTCTGCCCGGCGCTCACCTTGGTGATGGCGTTGATCTGGTCCCGGATGAGGGCCGCCGTCTCGAACTCCAGCCGCTCCGAGGCCTCCAGCATCCGTTCGTTCAGGGTCTTGAGGATGTCCTTTTTGCCGTAACGGATCAGGTGCACCGCCCCTTTTACCGCCTCGTTGTAGGTCTCGCAGCTGATCTTGCCGCTGCACACCGCCATGCACTTGCCGATGTGGGCGTTCAGGCAGGGGCGCCC
>OGJG01000988.1_pt1 | contig 14713 bp, 15 predicted proteins | sample 1572011 | NCBI WGS metagenome assembly OGJG01 (sample SAMEA2582115, study PRJEB24529) | metagenome | biome: Human gut stool | place: China | collected 2011
AGATAACAGCATCTACCTCTAAAAAAAACACAAATGAGATGAAACAAAATGCTTTTTTTAGAAGAGCCCTTTAAGACGGCATGGGAAAACAAAGATCCATTTTCACAAATTCAGTTAATCAAAGGTCAAATCTATAGAAAAATTGACACTCGCCAAACCTTGAATTTTTTATTCAATGGACAAAGTTTTTATATAAAAATTCATGAAGGCACAACAGTTAAGGAATTTCTCAAAAATATTTTTTGCTTGCGATTACCAACATGGGGGGCATGTACTGAATATAAAGCAATTCAGCGTTTACACGAAATTGACGTGCCTACAATGGATGTGGCCGCTTTTGGCGAAAAGGGAATGAATCCCTTTACTCGAAAATCTTTTATAATCACTAGGGATTTAAATCCTGCAATAAGTTTAGAGGATTTTTGTAAGTGTTGGACAAAAACTCCACCTCCATACTCTACAAAGCGGTCAATTATCACTGCCGTTGCTTCAATAGTACGGAAAATGCACGAAAATGGCATCAATCATCGAGATTGTTATATTTGTCATTTTTTACTAAAACTCCCCTACAATAACGAAAAGAAACCAAATATATTTGTAATCGATTTACATCGAGCCCAAATAAGAAGATCTGTTCCCGAGCGTTGGCGAAATAAGGACATTATTGCCCTTTATTATTCAGTGCAAAACATTGGGCTTACTAGCAGAGATTATCTGTTATTTTTAAAGACGTATTTCGGAAACAAGAAATTAAAAGACATTTTCAGCAAAGAAGCAAATCTTTTTAACTCATTAAGCAAAAAGGCAAAAAAAATTGCAGATAGAACTCTAAGGAAAGGATTATGAGTATAACCCATCGCGATCATACCCATGATACCCCCATAAGTAAACTTTTTAAGATTTTCTTATAAAATGTTAAACATTACCGTCAGACATTACAGCACAACATGATCAGAACAATTAGCCAAAGCCAATTTTTTGATATAAAAGGAAAATTCATTTCTAAAGGATCAGAAAAAAAATGTTATTTGCATCGTACTGATCCTTCAAAGTGCATTAAAATAAGCAATAAGAATAACTGCTCTCAAACAATTCGAGAAATTAAATATTTTTCCAGTCTTCCAAAAAAACACAAATTCTCATGTATCCCAACTTTTTATGGAGCCTTTACTGTCAACAACTTCATTGGATTCGAGCAAGAATGTTACTTGTCGAAAGAGCAGGGGGGAATTTATGATTTTTCGTGCTTCTTAGAAGACTACATTCTTAACTTAAACAATACTGAAAACTTAATTTTCAATCTTCTTAATCAACTAAAAACAGAAATGCTCTCTCATCATATTGTTTGTAGTGATTTGCATCCTTGGAACATTCTATATGTAGAAAAAGATGCCATTTCAAAACTCGTAATTATTGATGGATTTGGCACTACAGAGTTAATACCCTATTATCGCTATATCAACTTCTTCGCCAAGCAAAAAATAAACCGACAATGGTCTAAATTGCAAAGACGCCTTATACCAATCTTTGAGAAACGTCACTCCAACTGCAACTGAATTTGCTGACTTAAACCAGTACATGAATAAACGATCGCCTAACCCAAATCTGCGGCATCCGGAACTCTTTCTAAACAACACATCAAACAGTTGCTGACAAATAACAATATCCGTAGCTTAAATTTTCATTAATTGCCATCCATAATATTTGTGTCAATCTCAATCAAACGATCATCGATTAATTATCGACGATCAGGAACGATAATTTCCATTGATGAAACGCAGGGCGAGAAACACTCGACTACACTGATCGAACGTCAGTCCAAGTCACAATGATCACCTGAACTCCCTGTTACCTGCTCCCCATAGAGCTTGATTCAGGTTAAAAAATTTCCATTTTCTCGTTTTAGCTCTCTGGTTTTGTTCAAAAACTTTTCAGGGAGTTTTCTTTTCATGTTAAAATACTCCCTATGTTATATATAGGGATTTGAAATGTCTGAGCTGTCCGCAAATTCCCCCGTTAACTGGAATTTCACTGCCGAAACCAACGCCCAAGGCCGCACCTACATCAAGGCCTACAAAATGTGCTGGGACAAAGTGGCTAAAAAGCCCAAACGTGCTATGCGCCGTCATGTCGGTCGTCTCATGCCCAATGACAGCATCGCCATGTCCGAGAAGTTTCTGATTGATCACCCCCAGTACGCCGGACAGCAGTGGTTCTGGGGCGCTAACAAACGTCCCGTCTTGCTTGAGGAGTACCTCAACGATTTCCCTCGCAAGCCGGGGTTGGAAGTCGATGAAGAGGAAAACGCTTTATTGCCGACTCTCAATGTCGGTTTGACGTGGGCCGCTGTCGAAATTGCCAAATCGCATGGCATCCTTGAGCATCTTGTGGAAGTATTCGGCAAGCAGCTGGGCAAAAAGCTTCTTTATCTGGCCATCTACAAATTGGCCGGCGGCACGTCCATGATGACCTTTGATCTTTGGCGGCAACAAAATTGGTTGCCTGAGGACACGCCTCTTTCGGGACAAAAAATTTCAGAGATTCTGGCTGCCGTCAAAAAAGAACAAGTCCTCGACTATTTCGAACGCCGCCATAGACGTCAGGGAGAAATTTGGGAAAAGATTTTCGAAAAGAAGTCGGAACTGAAGGGGCAGAAAATCGAATACGCTCTGGACAGCACATCCATATCGACTTATACGGAATCCATTGCCGAAGCTCAGTACGGTCACGCTAAACGCAATCCCGATCTCAAGCAGGTTAACTTCACCGTGGTGTGTGACCAACGCACAAGTGACGTTGTTTTTGCACATCTGTACGACGGTGCCGTCAATGACAGCTCTTCACTGCTTGATGTTCTGATGTTGCTGCAGGAAGCCCGGTTTGATCTGAGCCGCAACATTCTTGTCACGGATCGCGGCTACTCGACACTGATGAATGTGCAGAAGATGCTCAATCTGGAATTGTCGTTTCTACAAGGCGTGAGGATAACCGAAGACGCCATTGAGCTGGCCTTCGACAAACACATGGAAGCGTTGAAGAACGGGGCCTTTTACGACGGAGATCTGGGAGTTTGCGCCTATACATATGCCGAAGATTGGCAGCAAAACTGCTCCTGCGGCAGACTCAACGCCAAGGTGAAAGTACACCTGTATCGGATGGACAAGATCTTTGACGAGCAAAGAGCCTTAATTTGGAAGAAGACCTCGGAAATCATTTCTTTGTTGAAAGCAGCTCGCAGAGTGCCTTCCGATCTATGGGATGCTTATCGCCGATTTATCAAGGAAAGAGTCGACGACCAAGGACGAAAACTCTGGGCATTGGATACGACAAAGATGGATCAAACGGCCGAGCGTGCTTCGCACTTTGTATTGCGGTCGAATTGCATCAATGATCCGTTTGAAGCTTTGAGGATTTATCGGGCCAGAGGGTTGGTTGAGCGGGATTTCAATCAGCTTAAAAATTGGGTGAATGGAGATCGACTGCGTGTCGGAGCTAGATCTTTGCAGGGGAAGGTATTTGTGACTGCGCTGGCTGCCGGACTGCGCATGATCATGATGTCTACGGCTAAGCGAGTGCAAAGCGGCAATTCGCAGCTCAAGATTCCGAACAACTCCATCGATTCGTTGATCAAAAATCTGGAACTTGTCCGTGCGGATAAAAGGAAAAACGCCAACGCTTGGGTGAGAAATACTATTCCCGACAAACGTCGGCGTTTGTTTGAACTCCTGGAACTCCGCGAGCCCCCTCGCGTCTTCCGTGTGGGGAGCATGTAAAGCGGAGTTCAGGTGATCAACATTCGCCACTGCTGTAAACCCTGTGTAGCGTGTTTTCGCTGCGAGAAACGCAAAATTTCGGCGCAAAACAAGCTGAGGCATCTTTTGAGTGAGAAATCTCGAGCATTCGCACGATGCTTCTCAAACATTTGGACACCCAAAATGTGAGCTTCCCATAGCCAAAATGGCCCTCCCAAAAATCGATAACAATGACTTCACGAAAAATTGTCGTGGAGACCACAGTGAGAAAAATCGATATTGATTGGGAACGTGTTTACAGTGGATTTGTTGCTTCCGGCCTTAGCCTTCGAGAATTCCATAGACTGCATTTGCAGTGTTTCTTCCCCGGAGCTTCACTGTCAGCGCTTTCATCACTGGCCAGACATATGAGACTCATTCGCCAACGTCATCAAGGCCAAGCGCAACAGTTTTCCGACTCTTGTGATGTCATCGAGAATGTATTGACGCAAGCGAGCGCTACACCTACAGAACTTTCTTCCGACACTTCGCTCATTACCTTGGATGAGCAACAATTTGCCTTACTCACAAGTCAGGCAGAGAACGTCGGTGCTGAAGTTCCGACAAGCTCTCTGGGTTGTTCTGGAGCTTTGTCGTTTATTTTGCCCGGTGGGTTGCGCTTGGAGATGCAAATCGACAATCCCGCTTTTTTCATCGCACAACTAAGCTGCGCAATGAAGAAGAACTCGGTGCCGGGGACTGCATCTTGAAGATGGATTTCTCCAACGCGCACCTCACCATCGTCGTTGCCCCCATTGATCTGCGTGCCGGCTTTTTGCGTCTGGCCACCATTGCCGAATGCCTGCTCGGAATCCCCGTTACCACGGGCGGTCACTTCGTGGCCTTCATCGGCAAGCATCGTCAGATCTGTAAGATGATTTGGTGCGATAACAAAGGCAGCTGCCGAATTCGAGAGTTTTCTTGACGGCGAACCGCTCTTCGAACGACCTCAAGGGCTTAAATTCTGACACTTTTTTGATTCAAGTCAAAGCGGCAAAAAGCTTCTGAAAATCAGTGCCAAACCGAGTGTTCGGGAGGCTGTTTTTTGCTGCTCGCAAGACGCTTAATAGCTCGCATATAAGACGTTAAAACACAAGGACAAGGGGCCTCGTATCCATCCCGAGAGAGTCGCAACAGGCGACATCATGATGCGATTACAACGTAGTTTTAAAAGGGTTTTATTTGCTTCTCACAACGTGATTTCAGTGCTTCTGTCAGATCAAATCGCCCTTAATTCAACTTCTCCTGCAATTGCGCATGCTCTCGAACAAAGAAAAAATCAAACAGCTCGAAAAAATGCTTCGGCAAAGTCAAAAGAAACTCGAGCTCAGCGAGAAAAAACGTCGGCAGGCCGAAGAGCAACTGGTCAGAGCGGACATCACGATGAAGCGTGTCGAGGATTGCATCGACAGTGGCGACTTAACGCTCGCAGCCGTGTTGTCGCTTCTTAACAAAGCCATCGATAAGTTGCTGCCGACTGACTTGGTCGATTTGCCGCATGAGCGATTGCGCGTGCTCAAGGAACTTCTGTTCGAAGTTCAGTTCGATGTCTCCGGAGCTGATCAAATTTCAGGATTGCTGCGGTATCTCAAGAACAAAGGAACAGAAAAAGCAAAGAAACTGTTACGAGAGAACGCACGGTCTATTCCTCAGAAAGTAGACGAATTGTGAAAAGCTGATGAAGGTTCCATCCGCTCAGTCGGTAAACAAGAAAAGGTATTGGCCGATACCTTTGAAACTACCAAGCAAGGGGCAAAACTAGCAGCGCAGGACAATGCACGGACTGCGTTGTGCAAGCCTGCAACGACATTGCTGCGGGATGCAAAGCAACTGCACCTCTTAAAACGGCGCTTAGCCGCAATGACTTGCCGCAGAGGCTCGGCCGACAAACCGTCAAAGCCAAGCTGGAGGCGGCGATGGTTTGTTCGATCGGCACAGATGGATTTACGTGCGCGAACTGCGGCAAGAGCGATTCCTGGCGTCACCTCGGAACGCAGAAAAACTTTCTGCACACACTCAATGAAAGCTCGGCAGAACTTCTGCGCAAACTCAATACCAACTACGACTTGTATGTTTGCGAGTGTGGGCAAAGACACTTGCATATGCCGCACGATGCGCCGATTCCGGTAACGCCGCAGGCGTCGATTTCACAAGATCTGACCATAGAAGTCGGCGTAGCCATGACAAGAGGCATCCCAGTGAATCGACTGGAAACGGTGTTGTGTGTGGGTAACGAGCAAATCGGTTCGGATACGCTCGGACGCAATGCGCATAGGATGGTGCAGCAAAGAGCGCTGGCGCCGATGGTGGCCAAGCTGCAAGAGACGTTGCACAGGCAAATCGGCGGCATTGTCGATGAGACACCGTTGGATATCCTGCAGCACGAAGAGCAGCAGATAGCGCTCTACCAGCGGCTGGACGGTCGAAGTTCCGAAGCCATCGCCGAAGCAATGGGCAACTGGGATCCAACGCTGTTAGTTTCCGACGGCTATCAGCCGTACAAAACCATCATGGGCAAGGAAGGCACATCGGACAAGCCTCGCTGGCATCAGGTCTGTTTAATTCACTGGAGGCGCTTGGTACTGACGGCAATCCGAGAACTCGGGCAACTAAAAACAACAAGCGAAAGTCCGCAGGCTATTGCCGCCAAGATCAGCCCTTCCGGTTGTTCAGCGCAGTTGGAGCGGCACTGTCAAGCATCTACTACGAAGAAACAAACGAATATAAAAGACGAGAGAACGAGAGCGTAGAGCAGCAGCTTGAACGTATCCATGCCGGTCGGCAGGCAAGCACTCGCCCCCTAATGGACGCCATCGATAAGATTATGCAGCGGCTAGGCAAGGAATATGCCGAAGAAACGACTGCAGGGAAAAGTACAAAGCAACTCCTGGGAAAAATGCAGCGATCAGCGACGCGGTGGTCTACTACCTGAATTCTCAAAACGAACTCAGGGCATTCTTAGATGACCCACGACTGGTACCGGATACCAATCGCAGTGAACGGGCAGTGCGAACCCTGACGGTACAGCGAGCCGCAAGCGGCTTTAAGCAGAGCCCGGAGTTTGCCGACAGCATGTGCGAATGGTTTACGCTGATGGAAACAGCCAAAGCCAATGGCATTGATAACCCAGTCTTGTGGCACAAGCAATACAGCCGCGCCTGGGCGCAGCACGTGATTGACGAGACGCACACGAGGCTCGGAGACCATCTCAACCCCGATCGCAAGCTGCTGCAATACGATCCGGATGCCTTGGCGAGCTTCGACGTGACGCCGTGGTTGCCATGGAACTACGTCAAGCGAATAAAGAAGCATGGACGGGGCGGCTCGATGGCTTGCACCGTTTTATTTCGCAGGTATTTGATCTTGCTCTAGTCCTCGGAAAGGGTATGGGAAGCTCACGAATGCTCGAGATTTCACACCTAATTACAGAAGGTGTGAAAATTAAAGTTAATTAACTTTTAATCTTCTCAAAATTTCTTCACAGATCATGAAGTCAAACTCTTCATCGATATCTATAGACTTCATTTTATCCATTATATACGCATAGATATTCTGGCAGTAAATATCCTCGTGTAACATAATTTGAGAAACACTTGACAAATAAATCGCCCCGTTAATTCTATAATATTTTTGCAAATCCTGTCTCCTAGACTTGCCATAATTAGATTTAGCAAAACATGACAATGAAAGATCGTCGGGTAAAGTACAAGACCACAGTGGCGAATGATCCATTTCACACACGGAGACTATAGATGTTGCTTTTTTTTCGCGAAAAAGTTGATAAGCAGAGTAAATATCGTGTGCCGTTCGTAAGGGAGATGTGGGCTGCAAAAGCATGAAAGTTTCAAAGGAAAATCCAAACATATGATTGTACTTTCTCAGAACTTCTCTAACCGCATCCCAAGATGAAGCATTGTCGGTTGAAGTTTCAGGTTCTCTCAAAAATGGAACATCCGCACCATACGCTCTGGCTATATCAGCATAACTTACAGAATCAGTTGAAACATGAACAATATCAAAACATTTTGATGCCAGTGCAGCCTCAATCGAATATGCCAGTAAAGGCTTTCCTGCTAGGGACCTGATGTTTTTATTCTCAATACCCTTTGATCCACTACGTGCAGGAATAATTGCTATGTTTTTCATGTTTTCTCCGCAAATGGAAGGTCATAAAATCTTTTCTTTAAGTCTATATGTGTCACATTTAAGTAATGTTTCAAAATTTCAACTATTTTCCTTGAGGAGTCTCCGCTCCCATAAACGTTAGTTCCTTGTGACAACATTGCTCGAAAACCTGAGCCTAGGACTTTCCTAATTGCATCTGAAATTGATTCAACCATGGGTAGACAATCCACAACACTTGGAGGCTTTACTCGCCCCTTTTGTCTGTCACCAATATTAACTGTTGGCACCCCTAATGCCGGAACCTCCAATATACCACTAGACGAATTCCCAATAACAGCTTTCGAGTATTTTACTGTAGTTAAATAACGTTGAGCTCCTAGTGAAAAAAAAGCCTTACAATTTGGTCTACACTTACAGTACTCATCAATCATATCATTGATTATTACACCGTCAGCATCCGCATTTGACTTTGTAATCAAAACCCCCAAACACGGAAACAAATCGAGCGCTTTGAACAACTCCTTACAATGTTGTCGAGCTGTATGATATTCAAGTGTAACAGGATGATATGTTACCACCACATACGGTAAATTTAAGTTAAAGCCTAATTCCTTACTTAATTTATCTTTGTTTAAATATGGAATATTTAAAACATTTTCAATACCTAAGGCACCAACATTGAAAACACGATGCGGATCTTCACCCAGTTGAATAATGCGCCTCCTATAAGCTTCGCATGACGTGAAATGCAAATAACTCATTTTTGTTATGCTATGCCTATAACATTCATCAATTGCACCTTCAGTTGTTTCACCTCCATGAATATGAGCAATAGGTATCAAATTATTCACAGCCGCACAGCAAACGGCAAAAATTTCATATCTATCTCCTAAAACTAATACTAGATCTGGCCGGTTCTTAGAAAAATATTCTGCAAAACTAACGAGAGCATTTGCCATGATTTGACTTACATTTGTGAAATCATCTTCTGGCAATATAGATATGCATTCATGAATAGGTATACGCTCGCCATAAATTTCCTGTATTGTCATACCATATTTCTTAGAAAGATGGCTTCCAGTTACAACAAGATGCAAATTTAATTCTGAATCTTTATTCAATTTGAACAAAACAGGGCTAAGCAATCCATAGTCGGCCCTAGTAGAAGTTACTACGCATATAGTTTTCATAATTCAATCAAGTCATCTTGTTCAAATGAACGTTTAGCAACTTTACCTAATACTCTAAGCCACTTCATTGGACTTATTCCACTACCTGGTCGCTTTGTTGTTATATTATCCGTAGTGAAAATATCGCCTTTATTAATTTTCTTCTTAGCCACAATGCTTTTTCGTGCAATTTCACGATTTTTAATTTCTGAGTGAGTTGGTTTCTTAATTCCATCCCCCAATGAATGCTCAACATTACGAATTGAGCATACCATGCTTGCCAATTCATCTGGTTCTAGACTCGCCAAGTGATCAGGTCCAACCATATTTCGATCAAGAGTGAAATGTTTCTCAATGATAGTTGCCCCCAACGCTACAGCGGCAATTGGAATTTCTATACCAGAAGTATGATCAGAATACCCAACTGGCAAATTAAATTTCTCTGAAAGACACTGAATTGCCTTAAGATTTACCTCGCTAAAAGGAGCAGGATACTCTGTAGTGCAATGAAGCAATGAAAGATTCTCGACTCCATAACTTCTTAAGACATCTATAGCCACCCCTATCTCATCCATCGTTGCCATACCAGTTGACATGACAACCGGTTTTCTTGTCTTAGCGATTTCGACTAAATATGGAAAATTTGTTATCTCCCCTGACGGAATTTTCCAAAATGGCATTTGAATTTTATTAAGAAACTCTATACTCTCAATATCAAATGGCGTAGAAACAAATTCTATATCAATCGACTTGCAGTATTTAGCAAGACTCTCGAATTCGTTGTAGCTTAACTCCAACCCCTTAATCAAATCAAATTGATTTCCCTCTGGATTTGTCGTTTTTTTTTGATACTCAGCTTTATGAGCTTGTTTTGAGACTATATTCTCTGCTTTAAAAGTTTGAAACTTTACATAATCAGCACCTGCCTGCTTAGCTGCAAGTGCCAGTTTATATGCTAATGCTAACTTACCATTATGATTTACACCAGCCTCGGCAATAATGGATGTTCTCATCTTTTTTCTCTTACAATACACGGATTACCATAAGCAATGACATTTTGGGGAATATTTTTAACAACTACACTCCCTAAACCTACTACTGAGTTATCCCCCACAGTCAATGTCTGTTTTATTGCAGAACCTGCTCCAATATGAACATTTATCCCGATCTTGACATCTCCACAAAGAACAACGCCAGAACTTACATGAGAAAACTCACCAATATTGCAATTATGTTCAATAATGGCACCAGTATTAATTATTGAGCAAGCACCTATCGAACTACCAGCATTTACTACTGCCCTTTTCCCAACAAAAACTCCTTGAGCTATTACAACATCATTTGCAATTATGGCTGTACTATCAACAATGCATGGTATATTAAAACCAATTTTTGATATGAGATCAAAAATTTGACGTCGCAAACAACAATCACCTACACTTCCAACAGCTATAAATGCGTCAGTCCATCCTTCATTTTTTAGTTTTATAAGATCCGCATCTTCTCCTACAATCGGAATACCAAGAATTGATCTATATTTACTATTTTTTTCTACTATTCCTATAGTAGAGTATAATGATTGCTTGCACAAACAATCTAATATTGATCTACAATGCCCTCCTCCACCTATTAATAATAACTTTCTAGGTTTTTGAAAGTCTTTTTCGCATTCTCTCCAACTCATCCAATTGCCCCATATCTAACCAATCATTTTCGCTTATAGGATAAGCTGCCACCTTGCCTATATCTTTTCTACTGATTATATCTGGAAAGCCAACAGCTTTGCCCTCCTCAATTTTATTTAAAATTTCAGGTTCAACAACATATACCCCCGTATTCGTTTGGAATGAAATTTCAGGCTTTTCTTTTAAATTTACAATTACGCCATTTTCTGCGGTTTCTACAACCCCATAAGGTATTACAACATTTTTATAGGCACAAACCATTGTAGTTACATTTCCATGCTGTTTATGAAAATGCAAAATATCCTTATAATCCGAATTAACGATGATATCACAATTCGTTAAGAAGAAAGTCTGATTTATATGCCCTTTAAGCAAAGACAACCCACCTCCTGTACCTAACGGCTTATCCTCATCATACCAATAAATTTTATATGGAAAATTTATTTCACTAAAGTATGCTTTTATCAACTGTTTTTTATAATTTACAATTATATGAAATTCCGAACAACCAAATTCAGCAAACTGATGCATAATATGTTCAATAATTGGCTTTTCCCCTATAGGTATCAACGGCTTGGGTAATACTTTTGTATACGGATCAAGTCTAGTTCCTTTTCCACCAGCCATTATCACTACCGGCACATTCAATTCTGGATATTTTTTTGATTCAGTCTGATTATCAGAAAATACTATATCCTCAATTTTTCCAGAAACATTAATTAGAGGGACTGCTACATACTGAGCATCTTCAAGCAGTTTCTTCGCTCCATTAATTGACATAGCGAATTTGGGTGTTTTATTTGCTGCATTAATAGCTTTTTCACTTAAACTTCCTCCTTTCAATAAAAAACGACGCAAATCTCCATCGGTAAGTGAAGCGACTAACTTCCCCGAGTCCGTCACAAAAATTATTTTCTTTTGAACCTCATCTAATCTTTTCATTGCCTCTCTAAGAGAGTCCTGAATATCAATACAATATTGTTTATAAGTGATCATTGACATGCATCCTTTAAAATCATAACTACAAACTCTAGATCCTCTTGAGTTAAATTTGTGCTACATGGCAAATTAACTACGTGCCGATGATAATCAAGTGCCTTTTCTATTTTGAACATCAAACTTCCTGCATATGGTTTTTGCTCATGAATCAATCCCCAAATTGGCCTGCATTGAATATTTTGCTCTTGAAAATTATAAATAATCTCATCTCTGTTCCAAGGGAATTCTTCACTGCAATACAACGAATAAAACCAACAATTTGCTCTCACCCCACTTCTAAAACTAAGTATGGATAACCCAGGAATGTCTTTCAACAACTCTCTATATTTTTGATAATTCTCATTCTTTGTTTGTATAAAACTTTCTAATTGCTCTAATTGAGCTAGTCCCAATGCCGCCTGTAAATTTGTTAACCTATAGTTATATCCCACTTCATCATGGACAAATCTTACAACATCTGCTTTAGCCTGCGTGGTCAAGTGTTTTGCATGCTCAAGAATCACATTATCTTGAGCAACTATCATTCCACCTCCTCCTGTGGTAATAATCTTATTTCCGTTAAAAGAATATACTCCAACATCTCCCATTGTTCCTGCAAATTTTCCTGAATATTTCCCTTCAGTATATTTTGTTCCCAATGCCTCCGTTGCATCTTCGATTACTTTTAAATTGAATTTTTTAGCTATTTCAATTATTTTCTGCATGTCCGCCATATTGCCAAAGACATGCACAACAATTAAGGCAGGAACTCGTCTGTTGAACTTTTTATAATAAAGTTCCCCATCCCTCATTTCGCATTGTTCATTACAAAATTCTTCCAATTTAGCCGGATCTAGGCACAATGAATCATCACAATCCATGAAAACTGGTTCCGCTCCAATATATTTCAATGGATTTACAGCTGCAATAAATGTAAGAGTCGGGACAATAACAATATCTCCTCTTCTAACCCCACAAACCAAGCACGCTACATGTAGTCCCGCCGTACCACTTTGACAAGCAACAGCCCCAGTTGTGCCAACATAACTTGCGATGTTTTTTTCAAAATCTGTCACATATGAACCTGCTGTTGACACCCACTCAGCTTCAACAGCATTTGTCACATATTTCAGTTCGTTCCCTTTCAAGTTAGGAACAGATAAAGGTATAAATTTAGATCTCATATATCCACCCTTTTGTTAAATATTATAAATTTCCGTTTTATACCTATTCAGATTTTTTCTAAAAAACTCTATAGTTTCACTTATTCCTTCAGAGAAGGTATACTTACTTTCCCAATTTGTCAGTTTTTTTATTTTCTGATTCGAACCTAACAACCTATTTACTTCGCTATTTATTGGTCGCAGCCTCTGCTGGTCACAAACCACTCTCGCGCGAGGATTAATTTGACAAATTAATTCTTTAGCAAGGTCTCCAATTGATATCTCAGTCTGCGTTGCAATATTTATTTCTTCTCCAATTGTCTCATTAGACTTAAATATTTCTAAAAAACCATTTGCCGTATCTTTAACATAATTAAAGTCTCTTGTTGGGGTAAGCGACCCCAATTTTATTTCCGTAACACCAGATAACAATTGTGTAATAATTGTTGGAATTACAGCCCTAGCCGATTGTCGCGGCCCATATGTATTAAATGGTCGTACAATTGTTACAGGCAAACCAAAACTTCTGTAAAATGACTCAGCAAGTCTATCTGCACCAATCTTTGTTGCACTATAAGGAGACTGCCCTTGAAATGGATGAAGTTCATCAATTGGAACATACTGAGCTGTCCCATAAACCTCAGAAGTCGACGTTATTAGCACACGTTCCGTTTGATTATCTCTTGCAGCCTGAAGTATATTTAAAGTTCCCTTAATATTAGTATCAACATAGGTATCTGGAGAATAATAGCTAAATGGAATCGCAATAAGCGCCGCCAGATGCATAACGGCATCACACCCCTTTAATGCCTGTCTAACACCGTTTGGATCTCTAACATCACCAGCAAATACCTCTACATTCTCAAGTACATCTTTTGATATTGTATCAAGCCACCCCCAAGTATTAAACGAGTTGTATAAAACAAAAGCTCTGACACGATATCCGGAACGTACCAACAACTCTGTCAAATGACTTCCAATAAATCCGTCGGCACCTGTTACTAAAATTGTTTTCATTTCATTCTCCCACAATAAAAGTATCATTACAATTGATGGTTGATATTTCTCATATTTTTACTTTAAGCATCTTCTCTTCCGTCTTTTTCTTTGTTAACATGAAGGAATCCTTAATTTTAAGTCTTTACTCGAATTTCTCATTATTTCATTAATTCACTCATATTAAAATGATTGACCCACCTCTACTCAAATTCATTCTTGAATTTCACGTATTTTATAGTCCCCATACTGAAAATCACTCATCTAATTCTATTGTTTTATATTAAACTTCAACATCTACTATATTTTTATAAGCAAGAATAATTACCAATTGCTCATTATAAAAAACTTCTCTATCAAGCAAATTTATCACTCAGGCTTATCTCTATCACTCATACTCCCATCCTCTAGTACATCAATTAGTCTCTTCACTCGTCAACATCACCAGCGCTTAATTGATCAGATACAAACCCTAGCACCTTACCCTGTCTGCAAACCCACACAGCACTCTACAAGACTTGCTACCACCTGTAATCTCATAACGACTCATGTAAATCAGCTTTTAACTCTGCTGTCATTCATCCACTCTCATTGTTGTCGTCTGATAGGACGCATGATCCGCCCATCAAAACTACAAGCTCACCTCTAGACACGCAATGTAGCATCAACTATCAACACTTGTTCGCTGGAGATGTCCGAGCTCGCTAAGAACAAGCGACTAACAAATCACGGCTTTGTTACACGTGGCTTATGGACGGGCGCCTTGAAGCTTCGGACAACCTCTATGACTAAAATCACATAGAGGT
>OGJG01001020.1_pt1 | contig 14307 bp, 15 predicted proteins | sample 1572011 | NCBI WGS metagenome assembly OGJG01 (sample SAMEA2582115, study PRJEB24529) | metagenome | biome: Human gut stool | place: China | collected 2011
GCCCTGGACCACATCAGCTTTACCATTCCCGCCGGCAAAAAGGTGGCTCTGGTGGGCAGCAGCGGCAGCGGCAAGTCCACCATCACCAAGCTGCTGCTGAAGTATTACGAGCCCGAAGAGGGTGAGATCGACTTCAACGGCGTGAATCTGGCCGAGTACACCCATGATTCGGTGCGCCGCGCCATTGCCTATGTGCCGCAGAACATTGAGCTGTTCAGCAAGACGATCTATGACAACATCCGCATTTCCCGCATGGATGCCACCATGGAGGAAGTGAAGGAAGCCGCCAAGAAGGCCGATGCCCATGAGTTCATCCGCCATCTGCCGCTGCAGTACAACACCTACCTGGAGGAAGCCGGCAACGGCCTGTCCGGCGGTGAGAAGCAGCGCATCGCACTGGCGCGTGCCTTCCTGAAGGATTCCGGCCTGTACATCCTGGACGAGTCCACGAGCAATCTGGACTTTGCCACCGAGAATCTGATCTTCAACATGATCTACGAGCAGCTGGCCGACCGGTCCATGCTGATCGTAGCCCACCGTCTGTCCACCGTCCGCGACTGCGACCTGATCCTTGTGATGGATCACGGCAAGATCGTGGAGCGCGGCACCCACGATGAGCTGATGGCCAAGGATGGCAAGTATGCTGAGCTGTGGAACATGCAGCAGGGCATCTACCGCCGCCGTGAGCCGGTGGCCAAGCAGCCTGTGGCTGCCGCTGTGGTAGAGGATGACGATGACGGCGAAGCCTTTACCTACTGATTCGTTGCAGTCGGGTGCGCACCCGATTACATAAAACCGGTTCCCTCCCGGCAGCGCAGCCGGGGAGGAACCGACAAAAGTTCATTATTTGAAGGGAGTAATTCATTATGATGATGCCTGCAAACTTTTCCGCAATCTCTGAGAACGAGATGACCTACGTCAACGGCGGCGCAAGCCTGTCCGACATCCTGGCTCCTAGCCTGACCCTTGAGAACTGGAAGAAGTTCAACACCAACATGGTCACCATTATCGGCAATTCTTTCCTGGGCGACTATGTCAGCAACACCGTTGGCACTCTGTTCGGCGGCGCATACGTCCCCGGCAACCTGGGCAAGGCCTGGTTCAGCTCTGTCAGCAAGTACTACAATAGCGGCTACGATGTTGTTGCCAAGAGCGGCATCGACGCTGCGATGGGCGGCAACTTCCTGGCTGGTGCTAACGGCGTCCTGAACGCTGGCCTGCGTCTGGCTGGCTCTGCTGCTGCCATCTACAACCTGGCAACCGCCAACGTCAAGAACGGTCTGCCCAGCCTCTTTGACTTCGAGCAGAATAAGACCGTCTTCCCTAAATAAGACTGTCTGATCCTGGCTTTCCGGGGGCCTGAGCAACTGCACCGGTTTCCCCGCCGCACATGCTCCTGATGCAGACAGGTGCGCACCTGTCTGCTGAAAAAGTGCTTTGCGGTTGCGCAGCCGCAAGGTGCCTGACAAGTATGGCAGACGGCAGAGTGCCCTGTGGTATCTCAGCCCCGACAAAAAACGATATGCAGTGTGTTTTCCGGCCCCGCTGCAAAGCGCCGGACCGGTGACAATGCCTCGTTATGGTGTGCCCGGAGGCGTCCTGCCTCCGGGCACATTCTATTTTTCGCATCACCCATTACTGCTACAGTAATAGGTGATCAGAAGCAGAGAAGGTGTGCTCTGCCCTTTCTCTGCCTGTGATTGCCTATTACGGCCTCCCCTTTGCGGAGGAAATTCAACGATAGGACAAAGAGGTATTTCAACATGAACGAGATCAAAGTTGCTGAAAACAAGACCCTCAAACTGACCAATGTCGTGGCACGCCGCATCGCCCCCGAAGAACTGGGCAACATGATGGTGGCGCTGACCCAGCTGCAGAACTTTATCAAGAGCCACAACGCACAGCCCATCGGCCCGCTGGTGCAGGCCATCAAGATCGGCCCGGCTCCGGAGCATGCCCCGGAGCTGTACCTGATGCAGCAGGCCACCCAGCTGATCACCCAGACCGAGCCCGGCTACGAAGTGGACGCCGTGCTGCGGGTGAAGAACTGCCTGTACGCTCATTATACCGGCCCCATGGCCTACAGCCAGCTGGCAAGCTCCAAGCTGCAGATCCTCGCCTTTGAAAAGGACCTCAAGCTCAGCGGCGATACCTATACCATTTTTGTCAATCAGGACGACGATGACGCCGTGATCGACGTGTTTATGGAGACCAAGTAACTATGACAACGACCATCCAGAACCTCGATGATCTGCAGGACCGCCGCATTATGATGGACCGGGACGTACCTCCCTACGGATACGCCTTTGTCATTCTGGTGGGCTTGTTCATGATCTTTCTGCTGGTGTGGAGCACCCGCACCAACCGCATCTACGTCAGCCAGAACTCCGGCACGGTGCAGGCCAGCAACAAGACCTACATCATGTCCAGCTACTCCGGCTCCATTACCGAGCTGTATGTCTCGGAGGGCAGCTATGTGAACGAGGGCGACCTCGTGGCCCACATCAAGAGCACCGACCTGGACATGCAGCAGGACAACCTGGAAAGCCAGCTCAAGATCTACCAGACCCAGGTGGACCAGTACAATAAGCTGCTGCAGTGCATCCAGGATGACACGAACTACTTCAGTGAGACCAGTGTCGAGGATCAGCCCTACTACTACCAGTACGAGACCTACAAGAGCCAGGTGGAGCAAAAGACCTTTGACGCTTCGGCCTATCAGGCGGCCGGTTATTCCGATGCCCAGATCAAGACCCTGATGGAGCAGAACCAGAGCGAGATCCAGGCTCTGTACTACTCCACCATGCAGTCCATCTCCCAGAGCATCACCAGCGCCCAGAGCAACGTGGACAACGTGCAGGCGCAGATCGACGCCCTGAACACCGGTGCCAACGACTACTATCTGTATGCCCCCACCTCCGGCGTGATCCACATGGACAGCCCCTACAAGGAGGGCATGGTGCTGAGCGCAGGCTCCCCGCTGGCCACCGTTGCCAGCGAGAACGATGACCTGGAGATCGTGGCCATGGTCACCGTGAACGACCGCCCGCTGCTGCATGTGGGCGACCCGTGCAAGATCGCCATCACCGGCCTGTCGGAGTATTCCTACGGCACCCTGACCGGTACTGTGACCGCCATCGACAGCGACGTGACCTCCAGCAGCAGCACCTCCTACTACAAGATGACCATCAAGCCCGATGCCACCTATGTGGTGAGCCGCAGCGGCGACAAGGTGGATCTTGCCAACGGTATGAGCGTGACCGCCCGCGTGGAATACGATCAGGTCACCTACTTTGAATATGCAATGGAGGCTCTGGGTGTGCTGTTCCGCTGATGCGGGCACCGTTTCCGGCGCTGAATCCTTCGCTCCATTTTTAACACCCAGAGAGGTACACGAACCATGAAATCAACCGCAAAGACCCTGGCCCTTGGCGCGGCACTGCTCTGCCTGCTGGCCGGCGGCATGGCCCTGCCGGCATCGGCTGCCGTGCCCCTGACCGGCACCGCCGTGTCGCTGCCCTGGAACAGCGACAGCAGCGTGCCTGCCGAGAGCATTGAGGCCGGCACCTATTCTTCCAATATGCTGTTGGGCGAGACCCAGCAGCTGTCGCCCACGGTGCGCCCCCGCAACAGCACCGACTCCGTCATCTACCTCACCGATGACAGCAGCGTGCTTACCGTGAGCAACAGCGGCGTGGTGCAGGCTGTGGGCGTGGGCACCGCCACCGTGACGGCCGCCGCAGGCAACCAGATCTGTGCTTACACCATTTCGGTTTCCATGGACTCCACCATGATCGTCACCGAGATGGATCTGGCGCTGTCCTCCAACACCATCTATGTGGGCAACTCGGTGTCGGCATCGCTGCAGGTGCGGCCCTCGTCCGCCTCGCAGTACGCCACCATCTCCCTGACTTCTTCCAATGAGAAGGTGGCCACCGTCAACAGCTTCGGCCGTGTGACCGGCGTGAGCCCCGGCACCGCCACCATCACCGCCGCCTGTGGCTCGGTCACCGCCAGCACCACCGTTACCGTGCTGGCCATCCCCACCGACACCACCGGCACCGTCAGTTCCGGCACCACCTCCGCCAACAGCGGTCAGGTCATTACGGTAACCCCCTCCTATGTGGTGCTCAAGCCGGGTGCCACCCGCACCCTGTCTGCCAAGGCCACCCCGGCTTCGGCCTCCCAGAGCTTCACCTACAAGTCCGGCAACAGCAGTGTGGCCACCGTGAGCCCCAGCGGCGTGATCACCGCCGTGGGCACCGGCTCCACCTCCATTACGGTTTCCAACGGCAAAGCCACGGCGCTGGTCACTGTCATCGTGAACCGCTCTGCTTCCGCTTCCTCGGGCAGCGACAGCAGCAACGGCGATGACGCTTCCAACGGCGACGATGACAAGATCACGCTGGACCCCACCGTGCAGACCATTCAGGACAGCACCGACCATGAGGTCGTTTTTGCTCAGTCGGAAGTCCCGGTGATCACCGGCGACATCCTCAACTCTCTGCGCACCACCGGCAAGACCCTGTGCGTGGTGGGCGACGGCTACACCCTGCAGGTGTCCGGCAAGGACGTGCGCAACACCACCGGCGAGCTGAACACCTCGCTGGAACTGCAGCAGGTGGAGCAGGGCCTGGAGTTCGTGGTGAACGACGGCAAGACGGTCCCCTGCTCGGCCCGCATTGATCTGGACAAGTGTGATTACTCCCGTCTGTACCTCTACAACGAGACCACCGGAAAGTGGCAGTACCTGAACAGCTACAAAGACGGCGTGATCACGCTGGACACCGCCGGTCGTTATCTGCTGACCAACGAAAATCTCCGCTTCGCCAACATCAACTGGACCTTCTTCATCGCTGGCGGCGTGGTGCTGGTGGTCATTGCGGTGGCCTACATCGCGTTCAAGAAGCGTTACTGGTTCTGGTAAGCCGCTCTTCCTCATCTGAAACAAAGATACAGCGAGGCCCCTCTGAAACGCTCAGAGGGGCCTCGCTTTTGTTGTAATTATATTCTGGTTGCCGTACTGTCAAAAGGCTCCATCCCTGAGGGAGTTGGCTTTGCGCAGCAAAGACTGAGGGAGTTCCCGTAATTCCCGCAAGCAGCAGTTTATTCCACGGTCACGCTCTTGGCGAGGTTGCGGGGTTTATCCACGTCGCAGCCGCGCAGCACCGCCATATAGTAGGCGAACAGCTGCAGCGGCACGATCAGCTGCAGGGGCATCAGCAGGTCCTCATATTCGTCCAACCGGATCACGGCATCGGCCACGCCCTCCGGCACCACGGCATCCTTTGTGGTGAACAGCAGCACCCGTGCACCGCGGCTGCGGGTCTCCTTGGCGTTGGAGATGGTCTTTTCGTACACCTGTTTCTGGGTGGCCAGCGCGATCACCGGCACACCGTCGGTGATCAGGCTGATGGTTCCATGCTTCAGCTCACCGGCGGCATAGGCATCCGAGTGCACATAGCTGATCTCCTTCAGCTTCAGGCTGCCCTCCAGTGAGAGGGAGTAGTCGAACCCGCGTCCGATGAAGAAGCAGCTCTGGGTGTTCATATAGCGGCTGGCAAGGTATTTGATCTGCTCACAGTCCGCCAGACGGGCCTTGATGATCTCCGGTGCCCGCAGCAGCTGGGCCGTATAGCGGCGGGTCTCTGCCGCGCTCAGGCGGCCCCGGGCGTAGGCCAGACGCAGCGCGAACAGATACAGCACGCACAGCTGCACCATATAGGCCTTGGTGGAGGCCACGGCGATCTCCGGCCCGGCGTAGGTGTACATCACATAGTCGGCGGCCCGGGCGATGGAGCTACCCACCACGTTCACGATGGCCAGCACCGGCACGCCCCGGCTCTTTGCCAGCTTGAGGGCGGCCAGCGTATCACTGGTCTCGCCGGACTGGCTGATGATGATCACCAAATCATTGGGGTTCAGGATGGGGTCCCGGTAGCGGAACTCGCTGGCGATGTCCACCTCGGCGGGCACCCGGGCCAGTGTCTCGATGGCCGATTTGCCCACCATACCGGCGTGCATGGCCGTTCCGCAGCCTACCAGATGCACCGTACCGATGCTGCGCAGCACCTCATCGGTGAGCTGCGGGATGCGCAGATCCGGCATGCCGTCCTCCACGCGGGGACTGACCGTAGCCGTGATGGCCGTCGGCTGCTCGTTGATCTCCTTGAGCATGAAGTGCGGGTAGCCGCCCTTTTCGGCTGCCTCCATATCCCAGTCCGCCGTCAGCACCGGGCGCTGCACCGGCTCGGCAAATTCATTGTAGAAGCGGATGCCCTCGGCCGTGCACACGGCCATGTCGCCCTCTTCCAGCACGCTGTAGCGACGGGTATACTTGAGCAGGGCCGGGATATCCGACGCTACGAAGTTTTCGCCCTCGCCCCAGCCCACGATGAGCGGGCTTTCGCGCTTGACTGCAAAGATGGTGTCCGGGCGGTCCCGGAACAGCACGGCCAGCGCATAGCTGCCCCGCACCTTGGCCAGTGCTTCCTGCAGCGCCCGCAGCGGGTCGCCGGTGTAGCAGCTGTCGATGAGCTTGACCAGCACCTCGGTGTCCGTTTCGCTCTCAAAGGTATCGCCTTTGGCCATCAGACGCTCCTTGAGGATGCCGTAATTTTCAATGATGCCGTTGTGCACGATGCTCACCCGCGGGGTGGAATGCGGGTGGCTGTTCACGTCGCTGGGCTCACCGTGGGTAGCCCACCGGGTGTGCCCGATGCCGCAGAAGCTCTGTGCCAGAGCCTGTGCGGCCAGTTTCTGGCGCAGCTGTGTCAGCCGCCCCTTGCTCTTTACCACGCGGATGCCGCCGTCCAGAGCCAGCGCAACCCCCGCCGAATCGTACCCGCGGTACTCCAGTTTTTCCAGACCGTCCAGCAGCACATCCTGTGCGCTGCGCTTGCCGACATAACCAACGATGCCACACATACAAAACACCTCCATGCCGGCGTCCCCCCGCGCAGAAAAAACGCACAGCCGGGGCCGTCAGCTTCCCTATCAGTTTATGTTCTTGTATGGCTTTCTTTGAAGGGATCTGTTGCGGTATCACTGCCGTTTTTTGCCCTTCTCTGCGGCTGGTCCAGCCTTCAACCGGAGAAACATCCGCCGAAATTTTCGATGATTCCTCTCCTCGTCACCCTCACGGCTGTCACCCGCGTGGCCCGGCGCTTTGCGTCAACTGGTGGTTTTGCATTCCCTCTTTCTGCGGCCCCTGTGGGCTGCTGGTGGCTCAGTATACCACACTTTCCCATTTTGTGCAACTGCTGTGCAACAATCGTTCTCAGTACATGCCCAGCATCCGGTGCAGCTTGGGCTGCCACACCAACCGGTACAGCATGAGCAGGTTGTGCAGGGCCCGGTCGTACAGCAAAAAGGCCACGTTGCCCATGGCCAGCGTGGACAGGGTAACTATCCACGCCGTGGTGCGCAGCTCCTGTGAGATACTGCCCGCCGGGATGAGCACCAGCAGCAGGCCGTACATCGCCAGCACGGCGGCGTTGCACAGCAGCAGCTTGCACACGCACCGCAGCACGGCCGGGCGGATGCGGTCGAACCGGGGTTTTGCCAGCGGGTAATACCCCAGCAGGAACACGAAGATCAGGGCCACTTCCTTGTCCGGCACAAACAAAAGCGCCAGCAGGCTGACCGCCGCGTAGGCTGTGAGCGCCATGGTGCGCCCGCACTCCACACACACTGTCGCGATCAGAAACCCTGCCAGCGCAGGCGCAATGAACATGGCAATGGGGATCACGGCCCCCAGCAGCATCAGCGCGACGCACAGCGCCGCCGCCATGCCGCAATAGGCCATGGCCCAGCTTTTTCGGTTTTGTTTTTTCATGGGATCTCCCAGTTTTCCTGCTCTGCGCCCACTTCCAGCGGTTCCACCGCGTGGTGCAGACCCAGCAGCATGATATTATCCAGCAGGCTGCGGTTGAGTTTGACATCCAGCATGCTGTACACCCGCATCAGGTCGTTGGCGGCGGCCAGCGCCTGCCGACGGGCATTTTCCACGGCCGAGGCCTGCCCCATCAGGTCATTGACCACAAACACGTTGTACCGGCCGCTGCACTTGTCGGCTTCAAAGCGCTCGGCCTTGTCTATCAGGTAAAAGATGCGCCCAATGCTGCTGCCGATGTAGCGCATGCTCTTGCGCTGGTTGGGGTCATCGGTGGCGAGGGTGGAATACAGCGCGCCGTAAACGTTGCTCATGGGCTCTGCAGCCAGGTTGTAGTTCTTGGCATTCAGGTTCATCTGCACCACGGCCTGGTCCCGCTCCTGCCCGAACAGGCGTTCCAGGGCCGGGTTCTGCTGCACGGCCCGCTCGTAGGCACGGCGCAGCAGAACCCGGTCCAGCGCGCGGCGCAGCCGCTTGGCGGGCCGCAATTCATCCGGCCGCCGGTCCTGCAGGTTGTGCCAGCCCAGCAGCACTTCCACCTGTGCCGCCTGCCGGATGCCCTGCGTCTGGCACATCATCCTGCGCCAGCACAGGGTGCCCGGCACCCGCTGACGCTGGCAGGTGGCCGCACGCCCGGCAAGGCTGTCGGACAAAATGGCAAACACCACGCCATTGTGCCGCAGCAGATGGCAGGAATACCAGCCAAACTCGGTGTACAGCTGCCGCCGCACGCCTCGGAGATACTGGAGGTAGATATTATAATCACGGATGGTCAACTCCGGAAGATAGGGCTTCATTCGACCCTTCATAGGGGGCACCGTTCCTTTCCGCCACAGGCTGCACAGGTCATGGTAATAAGGTAAGTATAATCTATTTTGTTCCGCTGTGCAACGGTAGGAGTGTAAATTCTCCATGAATTTGTCTCATCTTGTTTTAGTCTTGTTCATAACATTTCATAAAACTTTGTTTGCATTCGTCCTTTTCTCCGGCAGGCATTGTGTGGTCATTCGTTCCGGAATTTCCCGGATTTTTCCGGCAGCGATACAAAAAGCCGCACCGGGCAGTTCCGGTGCGGCTTGCAGGACTTATTTTTCAGGCCGGGCACATTTTTTCAGGCTCAGTCCTTCTTGTCAAAACGGCGCTTGCCGTCAAAGCCGGACTTGGGCATCGGCTTTGCGGTGTGCTCGAACTTGGGGGCGTTGTAGTACATATACAGCTGGCAGGGGATCATGCCGTTGTACATCTTGCGGCGCTTGTTGGCGCGCTTGCCGTAGTGGGTTTCAAAGTCCATGTCAGCGGTGATAGCATACACACCGGCGCAGGGGTTCGCCTCCATCTGACGGCCCAGGGTGCGGGCCAGCTTGGCCGCGCCCTCAATGGTGCTCATGCGCTCACCGTAAGGGGGGTTCGTCAGCACGATGGCCTCCTGCTTTGCGGCAAAATCCGCCACATCGGCCACCTCAAAGTGGCAGCGCTTTTCCACACCGGCCAGCTTGGCGTTGGCGTTGGCCAGCGCCACGGCGGCGGGGTCGATATCATATCCAAAGGCCTCGAAGCCCACATCCAGCTTGGATTCAGCCAGGGCCTTCTGGCGCTGCTCGGCCCAGACGGCGGCGGGCACAAAGCTGTAGCGTTCGGCAGCAAAGCGGCGCTTGAGGCCCGGTGCGATGTTCATGGCCTTCTGGGCGGCCTCAATGAGCAGGGTGCCGCTGCCGCAGAAGGGGTCCTCCACCAGGCTGTCCCGGCGCACGCGGCCCAGGTCGGCGATGGTAGCGGCCAGCGTCTCGCGGATGGGGGCCTCCATGGCGTTGCGGCGGTAGCCGCGCTTGTGCAGGCCCTCGCCGGTGGTATCCAGCATGATCTCGCACACGTTCTTGCGCAGCATAAAGCGGATCTTGTACTCGGTGCCGCTCTCCGGCAGCACGGAGGTGTGGTGCTTGGCCATCAGGCGCTTGACCACAGCCTTCTTAATGATGCTCTGGCAGGCGGGCACGCTGGAAAGCTGGCTGTCCAGCGAGGAGCCGGTGACCGGGAAGGCCGCATCCGTCGGCAGCAAATCCTCCCAGGGGACGCTGTACACGCCGTCGAACAGTTCATCAAAGGTGGACGCCTTGTAGCGGGCCAGCAGCAGCATCACGCGCTCCACGGTGCGCAGGTGCAGGTTGGCTGCCGCGATCATCTCCGCACCGCCGGAGAAGGTCAGGCGGCCGTCATCCACCCGGATGTTCTCCGCGCCAATGCGGTTCAGTTCAAATTTTGCGGTGGACTCGCACCCGAAGAAACAGGGGGCGATCAGTTCAAATTTTGCAGGCATGGTGGTTCCTTTCTTTTCCTCTTGGGCGAAAAAACAGACCCGCCCGACCAGGGGACAGGTCTGTTCTGTGCATTCTGATCGGCTGCTCAGCGGCCGCGACGGCTGCGCGGGGCATAACCGCCGCCGCGGCGGTTGTTGGTCTCGTGGTCCAGATCCGCCATCTTTTCCTCGCTCTGGCTCTTGAAGCGGCTCATCATGTCCTCAAAGCTCAGGTTGTCGGAGCGGGCCGGAGCCTTGGGCTGCCACACGCGGGGGGCAGCATCGCGGGGCTGACGCGGGGGACGGCCTGCGCCGCGCGGGCCGCCGGAGCGTCCGCCGTCACGCGGGGCACCGGGGCGGGGGCCGCGGCCCTCACGGGGCTGGCGCGGGGGCGGCGGCAGCAGCCGCTTGATGGACAGGGCGATCTTGCCGTCCGGTGCCACATTGATGATCTGCACCTTTACGGTATCGCCGTCATGCAGCACGGCTGCAATGTCCTGCACGAACTCGTTCGATACCTCGGAAATGTGGACCATGCCCACCCGGCCTTCCGGCAGTGCCACGAAGGCACCAAACGGCTTTACGCCGGTAACGCGGCCCTCAAAAACGTTTCCAACCTCAATTGCCAAAACTCAATACTCCTTGTTTTCCTAGAATGCGCCTGCCGCCCGGCTCATTTGCCCGTCACGTCCACAAAAATGCGCTCGTTGGGCGCGGCATAGTTGTAAGAGTCGCGTGCGACCCACTCGGTGATCTGGTCCGCGTCGCCGCTGAGGATGCGCTGCATCTCCTGGTTTTCCGTCTGCTGCTGGGCGATCTGCTCGTTCAGCGTTTCCAGCTCCGCACGCTTGGAGCTGATGGTGACCTGATTGGAAATGTAGGCTGCCAGCATGCTGAGCAGCATCAGCACAAAAAACAACCGGATCAGCGTTTTGCCAAACGCACGCTTCCCGCCCTTTTTGCGGCTCTGATTTGCCATTGCACACGCCCCCATCTGCGCAGCAGACACACTGCGTCCCTTCTCTTACTTTGATACGTTTGAATTATACAACACACGGCGCTGGTTTGGCAAGTTCTTTTTCGGATTTTTTGCGGTTCTTTTTGCGTTCCGGCGTTCTTTGCGTGCTGCGCGGCGTGCCGCGTGCCGCTGCGCCAGCGGCCGCAGCACCCATTGCCGGGCAAGGCGCACCGGGGCACCCAGCACCCACGCCAGACACTGCCCGGCCCACCGCACCGGAATGCCCAGCACGGCTGCCGTGCAAAGGGCTGCGGCAAAGGCCGCCAGCACCATGTACCAGCGCAGCACCCCGGCGCTGCTGAGGGCGGCAGCATAGCTCTGCACGCCGAACAGCACCGCCCCGGTGAGCAGGGCATCCGGCACAAAGGCACTCCGCCCCCGCACCGGGAAAAGCGCCCGTACCACACCCACGGCTGCACCCAGTATGGTGCAGGCGGCCAGCTCCCGCCCCAGCTGGGCGGGCTGCAGCACCGGCAGCATCAGCGCAGAAGCCGGTGCCAGAAGCCTCCGGCGGGCGCAGTGCGGGTGTATTCCAGCGCATCGAATCGGCCGGTGAGCTTTGCTTCCCCGGCTTCCAGATCCAGTGAAACGACACTGAGCTGCGCCCCGGCCAGATGCAGCGTGCCCTTGCCCGTTTCCAGTGCGGCACTCTCGGGGCTGCAATGCAGTACCTTCTGCACCCCGGTCACGGTAAGGGTGGTGCGGCTTTCCAAAATCAGGTCATGGGGCCGGGCTGCGGGTCTTTCTTCCGGTTTCGGCATAAGGCAAAGCTCCCTTCCTCTGGGAACATCCTATGCGGGGCGAGGCCGGTTTTATTCCTTGGGCGGCTCGACGGCCAGCACGGCGGGCTGCTCGATGATCTCGTACATCTCGCGGGCCACGTCCTTGGTGCGGGGCTCCACGTCCGAGAGCACCCGCACCTTGATGGGCCGGTTGCCAAAGGTGACTTCGATGATGTCCCCGGCGTTGACGGCCTGGCTGGCCTTGGCCACCTTGCCGTTGATGAGGATACGGCCTGCATCCGCCACCTCGTTTGCTACGGTGCGGCGCTTGATCAGGCGCGAAACTTTCAGGTATTTGTCCAGACGCATGTGCGTGGTTCCTCCTTTTGTACAAAAAACGCCGCCGCACCTCCTGTGAGGCAGCGGCGGCAAAGCAAAGATCAGCTTACAGGGTGTCCTTCAGGGACTTGCCGGGCTTGAACACGATGCTGCGGGAAGCAGCGATGGTGATGGGCTCACGGGTGCGGGGGTTGATGCCCTGACGCTCGGCGCGCTCACGCACCTCAAAGGTGCCAAAGCCGGAGATGGTGATCTTTTCGCCCTCTGCCATGGCCTTGCCCAGTGCCTCAAACATGGCGCTGACAGCACGCTCAGCGTCCTTCTTGCTCATTTCGGTGTTTGCTGCCACCTGTGCAATCAGATCGGTCTTGGTCATACGATAAACCCTCCAAAAATCCTATTTTTGTGTTACTTCGTTTCTTCTATCGGGGCAGGCGCATCCGCCTGAATACCGCGTTGTTCCTGCTGCAGACATGCATCGCAGAACCGCCTGGACGCAAAGGTCAGTGCCTCTTCGGCGTCCACACCGGCCAGCCGCATGGCATTGGCCGCTGCAAACAGCAGCTCCCCCGCTGCGTCGGCGTTCTGCGCAGCGTTCCAGCCGTCCACAGCCTGCTGCAGAGCCTGCTGTGCCTGCGTTCCTTCCGGCTCCGGCACACCGCAGCGCACCGCACGCTTCTGCAGCTTCTGGGCACGCATGAGGGCCGGCAGGGTGGCCGGCACCGTGTTCAGCTCGTCGGCCAGGGTGGTGCGGCCCTTTTCCTTATTCTTGAGCGCATCCCAGCCGTTTATACCGGCATTCTGCGCCGCCGAAGAGGCAAAGATGTTCGGGTGACGGAACACCAGCTTCTCGCACACCTCGCGGCACACGTCCTCAAAGGTAAAGTGCCCGCGCTCTTCTTCGATCACCGCATGGAACGCCACCTGCATCAGCACATCGCCCAGTTCCTCCCGGAGCATGGCCGGGTCGTCGGCGTCGATGGCCTCCAGCACCTCACAGGTCTCCTCCAGAAAATTTTTCCGGATGGAAGCATGGGTCTGCACTTTATCCCAGGGGCAGCCGTTTTCCGGGTCGCGCAGGATGCGCAGCACTTCCAGCAGCTGTTCCGCGGTATAGGGTGCGCTCGGTACCCAGTCCAGCATGGCAGGCCCTCCCTTCCAAAAGATACTACAAATTGTACCGCATCCTCTGCGGTTTTGCAAGGGTATCAGGGCATTTCCCGGTATTTTTACGGAGATTTCTCTTTTTTCGCAAAAACAGGGCGGTATCCTGCCAAAGGGGACACCGCCCGTTTTCCGGTTTTTGCTGGGGCGCTGTTTACGTTACAGCTGCGCGCCGCACTTATTGCAGAACAGTGCATCGTCCGAGACGGGTGCACCGCACTGCGGGCAGGTCTTGCGGGGCTCTTCGGCAGGCTGCTCCGGGGCAGCCGGTGCCTCTTCAGCAGCCGGCTCTTCGGCTTCGGTGAATTCCACCTCAGCGGTTTCCGCCGGGGTCAGAGAGGCTTTCAGGCGGGCGATCTCGCCCTCGATGCTGTCGATCATCTCGATGTATTTATCCACCAGCGGCTGGTTTTCTTCCTTGCCCTTGGCCAGACTGTACACCAGTGCGCCCAGCTGACGCTGTGCCTTGAGCAGCTTGCCCTGCTCATTGACGATCAGTGCCTGGGTCTTGCCCTTCTCGGCCAGGTCTTTGGCGGCGTTCTTGCCTTTTTCTGCGTATTCCAAGCCCATTTCCTTGATCTTATTGAAATCGAAATCCATAAAAGACACCTCTCTCTTCCTCCATACACGGCCCGGCCTGCGCCGGACCACGGGTTGTGGGGTCATGCCCATTATAGCGCGCCGCCTGTGCAATTGCAACGCATGTCCTGCATTTTTTACAGTTTGGTGCAGGTTTGGAAACAAATTTTTCGCATTTTCCCCATATCTTGGGGTCAGTCAAACCTTGCCGCCATAGAACTCCCGCAGCATGCTGTCGGGCGGCAGCAGGTCCAGGCTCAGCGGCGCCACATGCTCAAAGCGGCGGGCCGTCTCGTCC